>Ga0067045_1027352_pt1:115000-291396 | contig 291396 bp, 283 predicted proteins | sample TerdegcTABiofilm_FD_59184 | JGI IMG/M metagenome (GOLD analysis project Ga0067045, IMG submission 59184) | Combined Assembly of (Gp0054472, Gp0054536) Wastewater bioreactor microbial communities from Singapore -Terephthalate degrading... | reverse complement strand
AAGAGGCCGAAGCCGCAGAACGGTTGAAGCTCAAGATAATTTCGACCCCCACGGCGTTTTTAGTAGCCGTTAACAAACGGTTGGAACTGCTGCAGGCCTATGCTACTCCGCAACATTACAAAGATAATATCACCCTTTTGAAGCGGTTCGCTGATTGGCGTGACCTCCTCCTGGAGGAAATAACCACAGAGATGATCCGGGACCGGCTTATCGCTCTAGCCCAGGAAAAAGGCAATGCCAATGCCAATAAAACCCTGCGGGCGATAAAATCAGTATTCCAACAAGCCATGAACGATGGTCTCATCGGCCGGAACCCATGCCGTGGTATCCGCCCCTTTCCAGTGGAAAAAAAGCCAAAATTTATACCCACGCAGGAACAGATATCCAAGATTCTCCAACTGGCCACCCCCATGGATAGGGCTTATCTGATCACCGTCTGGCTCACCGCAGCACGAGAGCGTGAAATTAACAATCTCACATGGGAAGATGTTGACTTCAAGCACCGCACCATCCGCCTCTGGACTCGGAAGAAAAAGCACGGCCACAAAACCCCCAGGGTTCTAGCGCTGCATGACAAAGTTTACGAAGCCTTACAGTATGTTTGGCAGCACCGGCATCAGCATAGCCCCTATATTTTTGTCAATCCTGTAACGGGCAAACCCTATGATTATCGGGATAAATTTTTTGACAGCCTCTGTCGCCGGGCAGGGGTTCCCGAGATGGGCTACCATGCCTTACGGCATCATGCGGCCAGTGCCATGGCTGAGGCCCATGTACCGCTCATCGCCATCCAGGCCATTTTGGGTCACGAAGCTGCCACCACCACGGACACTTACCTGAAATCCTTGGGGGCTACCGCCCCTGATGGTCTCCGTCAGATCGACTAGCCTCTTTCATCTTCTTATCAAGCTTCCTAAGATAATTACGAAAGGAATAAACGGGGGGATATCGCGGCAGTCATCACCGGAGGTTTATGGTCTGTTGCTGCCGCTCTCAGCTGAGGCGACAAGTGGGTAGGGTTCCAAGGGGGGCGGCGGTAAAAGTGGTATCCGAAATGGTATCCGCTCCGCCAGATAAAAAGAAAGGGGCTTAAAAAGCCCCTGATATTATAAAGTTTGGCGCCCCCGGCCCGACTCGAACGGGCGGCACACGGATTAGGAATCCGTTGCTCTATCCTCCTGAGCTACGGGGGCGTGGGTGGTTGGACAAAACCTTGGGTGTCCGGCTAACTTTTTTCTCAATGGCTACCTGGCTGCGGGGCGGCTCGGGCCTCTGGGCTCACGGGCCGTGTATCATCATCTTCCGGTAATCCTCCGTCCCTGTCAATGGGAAAATGCTGGACTTTTAAAAAAGAATAGGAAACAATAACTTGATGAGGTGATTTGGTAAGTCGCTGATTTTGCCGTGACTGGATGTCCTGGTTGAGCGGTCCAGAACCAGACATTCCCTTCAAGGAGAGCCTTGCTATGCGCATTCTGGTGACCGGCGGCGCCGGCTTCATCGGTTCTCATTTAGTGGAATACCTGTTATCCCAGGGGCATGAGGTGTTGGCCCTGGATAATTACTTCACCGGCTCCAAAGAGAACCTGCTCCATTTGCGGGAGAATCCCCGGTTGGAGATCATCCGGCATGATGTGGTCAACCCCATCATGGTGGAAGTGGAACAGATCTATAACCTGGCCTGTCCGGCTTCGCCGGTGCATTATCAATATAATCCGGTGAAGACGATAAAAACAAATATATTGGGAACGTTGCATATGTTGGGGTTGGCCAAAAGGGTTAAGGCGCGTATCCTGCAGGCGTCTACCTCGGAGGTCTACGGCGATCCCATGGTGCACCCCCAGACCGAGGACTATTGGGGGAACGTCAACTGCCTGGGTATCCGCAGCTGTTATGATGAAGGGAAGCGGGCGGCGGAGACTCTCATGATGGACTATCACCGGCAGAACGGCGTGGAGGTGCGGATAGCCAGGATTTTTAACACCTATGGTCCTCGCATGGCCATCAATGACGGGCGGGTCATTTCCAATTTCATCGTCCAGGCTTTGACCGGCGAAGATATTACGGTTTATGGGCAGGGCCAACAGACCAGGTCTTTTTGCTATATCAGTGACCTGGTCGACGGCTTGGTCCGGCTGATGAATTGTGAGGTTTTTGAGGGTCCGGTGAATCTGGGCAATCCGGATGAATATACCATTTTAGAGCTGGCCCAAAAGACCTTGGAAGTTACCAGGAGCACCTCGCGTCTGGTATACAAATCCCTGCCTCAGGATGATCCCAAACAGCGCTGTCCGGATATCAGCCGGGCCCAACGGCTCCTGAACTGGCAACCTAAAGTCCCTCTAACCACCGGCTTACAGGAAACCACTCATTATTTTGCAGAAAAATTACGGCAGATGGGGAAATTACCGACCGCTTAGGATTGCCGTCGGCATTTTGGTCCTCTGGGCCCTCTGCCTGGCGGGAGGCTGCCCGGCGCCCAGCGGCCCGCCGGCCAGCGGATTGGTGGCCAAGGTCAAGGACGGCGACAGCATCGTCTTGACCGATGGCCGGGAAATACGCTATCTGGGGATTGATACCCCGGAGCTGACCAGCCAAGATCCCCGGGAGCTGGAGCTGGCTCAACAGGCCAAGCAGGCCAACGCCGGATTGGTCGAGGGGGTGCAGCTGCGGTTGGAATATGATGTGGAGCGGTATGATCAATATAACCGTCTGCTGGCCTATGTGCGGCTGCCGGACGGCAGGTTGGTAAACCTGGAGTTGGTCCGCCGGGGGCTGGCCCGGGTTATGCTGAAGCCGCCCAACTTACGGTATCGGGAGGAGCTGATCCGGGCTCAGAATCTGGCCATGGATCAACGGCTGGGGTGTTGGCGGGAGCTCCCCGTGTCCCAAGAACCCCGTTATGTCGGAAATATGCGGACGTTTCGTTTCCACCGTCCGTCCTGTCCGGGGGCGAAGGCCATGTCCCCGGCCAATCGGCGAATCTTTGGCAGCCAGGTGGAGGCCTTCCGGGAGGGCTACAGTCCGGCCAAGGATTGCCGCCCGTAAAGTAAGAAGGTGAGGCGTGATGATGCGGCAACAGCCATTGGGAGCGGTATATCTGGGGGAAGGGCGCTGCCTTTTCCGGGTCTGGGCTCCAAGGGCGGAAGCGGTGGCCGTACATGTGGTGGCTCCCGAAGACCGGCTGCTGCCGTTGACTCGTCTCGGTGAATACTGGCAGGGGGTTTTTACCGGGGTCGGCCCCGGCAGCCTCTATTTTTACCGTTTGGCGGAGGGACGGGAGCGCCCCGATCCGGCTTCCCGGCATCAACCCCAGGGGGTGCACGGACCTTCCCAGGTGGTGGACCTGGCCTTTCCCTGGACAGATCAGCAGTGGCGCGGCCGTCCTCTGGGGGAATATCTTATTTATGAACTCCATGTGGGGACCTATACTCAGGAGGGCACCTTTGCCGGTATCATTCCCCATCTTGAGACCCTGCGGCAGTTGGGGGTAACGGCCCTGGAGCTGATGCCGGTGGCCCAGTTCCCCGGCGACCGGAATTGGGGGTACGATGGGGTTTATCCCTTTGCGGTGCAGGATTCCTATGGAGGCCCGAGGGGTCTGCAGGCCCTGGTAAACGCCTGCCATGAGCACGGTCTGGCGGTTATCCTGGATGTGGTCTACAACCACCTGGGGCCTGAGGGTAACTACTTGTGGGAATACGGCCCTTATGCCACCGACCAGTATCGGACGCCCTGGGGCCAAGCCATGAATTTTGATCAGGCCTACTCAGATGGGGTGCGGGATTTTTTCATCAGCAACGCCCTCTCCTGGTTCACGGACTTTCACCTGGATGCTTTGCGGTTGGACGCCCTGCATGCCATTGTCGATCAGTCGGCCCAGCCGTTCCTGGCCGATTTGGTTGCGGCGGTGGAGCACCTGGGGGAGAGCCTGGGGCGGCGATTCTATCTGCTGGGGGAAAGCGACCACAATGACGCCCGACTGCTGCGCCCCCAGGGATTGGGCGGCTATGGCCTGGATGGACTATGGCTGGAGGATTTTCATCATGCCTTGCACGCCCTGCTGACCGGCGAGAGCAGCGGATATTTTCAGGACTTCGGTTCCCTCGCCCACCTGGCTGCCTCCTATCGCCAGGGCTTTGTCTATACGGGCCAGTACTCTCCCTATCGGCGGCGGCGGCATGGAGCCCCGGCGGGCCATCTGGCACCCTACCGTTTCATTGCCTTCAGCCAGAATCATGACCAGGTGGGTAATCGGGCCGGCGGGGAACGGCTTCACCACCTCACCTCTCCGGCCGCGGCCCGATTAGCGGCCGCGGCCGTCATCCTGGCGCCTTTCACCCCGCTGCTCTTTATGGGCGAGGAGTATGGCGAACCGGCGCCGTTTCTCTATTTCATCAGCCATGGCGACCCTGAACTGGTGGCAGCAGTGCGCCGAGGGCGGCTTGCCGCCATGGCGGCTTGCGGCTGTCCGGGGGAGGTGTCGGACCCCCAGGATCCTGGGACTTTCCAACAGGCCAAGCTGAACCTGTCCCTGCGGCAACGGGAACCACACCTATCTCTGTGGCGCCTTTATCAGGAACTGGCTCAGCTTCGGCGAGAGATGCTGGCGACGGTGAATTTGGGCCGATCTTATCCAGAGGTCTCCCTGACCGAAAGACCGCCGGTACTCCTGCTCAGATATCAGGGCGAGGCCCAGGAATATGTTCTGGTGTATAACTTTCACCCCGATGCCGTGCAGGTGGCATTGCCCGGAGGGACCGAGCCTTGGGGCCTGCGGTTGAGCACCGCAGCCAGCCGTTGGGGTGGCCCCGGCGCCGAGGTCCCCGACACTGTTGCCACCGGAGTCGGCAGCAGCATTCCAGGCCTTTCCTGCTCAGTGTACCACCGGAAGGAGCGGCCGGTATGATAACTTATATCTGTATCCATGGTCACTTTTATCAACCTCCCCGGGAAAATCCTTGGCTTGAGGCCGTGGAAATACAGGACTCGGCCTATCCCTATCATGACTGGAACGAACGGATTACGGCGGAATGTTATGCGCCCAACAGTGCCTCCCGCATTGTGGACGGCTACGGCAATATCATTAAAATACCTAATAATTACGAAGAGATTAGCTTTAACTTCGGCCCCACCCTGATGTCATGGCTGGAAGAAAAGGCCCCGGAAGTGTATGGGCAGATCATCAGGGCCGATATCAAGAGTCGGGAACGCTATGGCGGCCATGGCTCGGCTTTGGCCCAATGTTACAATCATATCATCATGCCTTTGGCGAACCGTCGGGATAAGTACACCCAGGTGTGGTGGGGGATCCGGGACTTCCAGCGTCGTTTTGGTCGGGAGCCCGAGGGGATGTGGCTGCCGGAGACCGCGGTGGATCTGGAGACCCTGGACATCATGGCGGAACTGGGGATCAAGTTTACCCTCCTGGCCCCCCGTCAGGCCCGCAGTGTCCGGCCGTTGGCCGGAGGCGAGTGGCAGGACGTCAGCGGCGAGCGCATTGATCCGACGCGCCCCTATTTACAGCGTCTGCCCTCGGGGCGGAGTATCGTCCTCTTCTTTTTTGACGGTCCCATCTCCAAGGCGGTGGCCTTTGAAGGACTCCTGAATCGAGGCGAGTATTTGGCGGAGCGCCTCCTGGGGGCCCGTTCCAGCCATCGCAATTGGCCCCAACTCATTCACATCGCCGTGGACGGAGAGACCTTTGGCCACCATCACCGTCACGGTGACATGGCCCTGGCCTACGCCTTGGATTACCTGAAAACCATCCCCCAGGTCAGGCTCACTAATTATGGTGAATACTTGGAAAAAAACCCACCCCAGATGGAGGTACAGATCTATGAAAATTCCTCCTGGAGCTGCCTCCATGGGGTGGAACGCTGGCGCGCTGATTGCGGTTGCCGGACCGGTCTGCACGAAGGATGGCAGCAGACTTGGCGGCAGCCCTTGCGTCAGGCCCTGGACTGGCTCCGAGACGTCGCCGCCGCCCTCTATGAAGCCAAGGCCAGCCGTTGGTTCCACGACCCCTGGCAGGCCCGCCACGATTATATCAACGTCATCCTGGACCGCTCCCCGGAAAATATCCGCGCCTTCCTCGCCGGTCAGACCGGGAGGGAGCCGGACCCCCAGGAGTGGCCGGAAATCCTGCGTCTGCTGGAACTGCAGCGGGCCGCCCTGCTCATGTATACCAGTTGCGGGTGGTTTTTTGACGAGCTGTCCGGTTTGGAGACCGTGCAGATACTCTTGTATGCCGGCCGGGTCCTGCAGCTGGCCCGACAGGTCTTTGATGCCGATCTGGAGGCGGGCTTTCTGGAGCGGTTGGAGAAGGCCCCCAGCAATCTTCCCCAGTTCCGGGACGGCCGCCATCTCTATGAAATCATGGTAAGGCCGGCGGTAGTGGACCTCCTGGAGGTGGGAGTCCATTACGCCATCAGTTCCCTCTTTGAGGAATACGGCCTGAGGGATCGGGTCTTCTGTTTCGAGATCGAGCAGTTGGACTATCAACGGGTCCAGGCCGGCCGGGCCATGCTAGCCACGGGGCTGGTGAAAGTCAATTCCCGCGTCACTTATAACGCTGCCGAGGTCAGTTTCGCCGTCCTGCACCTGGGGGACCATAACCTTACGGGAGGGGTACGGTATTTCCAGGGTCCGGAGGCCTACGGGGCGATGGTGGCTGACATCCACGACGCTTTTGCCCGGGGGGACATTACCGAAACCCTGCGCCGTCTGGACCGCCAATTTGCCGGCTCTATCTATTCCCTCCGCTCCCTCTTCCGGGATGAACAGCGCCAGGTTTTAGACAAGATCATGGCCACCACCCTCCGGGAGGTGGGAGTGGTATTTCAGCAGCTCTTTAAAAACCATGTGCCGTTGATGCGGTTTCTGGCCGATTTGCGGGTACCCCTGCCCAAGGGCTTGCGGACGGCTGCGGAAATGGTCATTAACCTGGGGCTCCAGGAGGCCTTCACCCCCGATGAACTGGATCTGGAAAAGATCGCCACCTTCTTGGCCGAGGCCCGCCGTTTCGGGGTTGAACCCGATGCCCAAACCCTGGAATTCACCCTGCGGGGCACCGCGGAGCGTCTGGCCGCGGACCTCCAGGGAGACCCCGACCATCCCGAACGTCTGCGCCAGTTAACCGAGCTGGTGGATATGGCGGCAACCCTGCCATTTGAAATCAACTTCTGGTCCGTCCAGAACACCTGCTATGGTCTGTTGCAGCAGGTTTATCCGGAGCGGGCTGCCGCGGCTCAACAGGGGGATGCCGCCGCCCAGACCTGGGTGCATAATTTTTTAGCCTTGGCTCGAAAGGTCCGCCTGGCCGTCCCCACCTCTTAACTCGGCGTCGAGGTCGCGATGACTGTTGACCGGCTTCCCATTGCCACGTACCGACTGCAGTTCCACGCCGGCTTTACCTTCGGCGATGCCACCAGACTTCTGCCCTACTTGGCGGCATTGGGCATCTCCACCCTCTATGCCTCGCCCCTCTTCCAGGCCCGACGGGGCAGTCTGCACGGATATTCGGTGACCAATCCCCTGGAATTCAATCCGGAACTGGGTTCCCCGGCCAAATTCGAGGCCATGTCCCGGAAGCTGCGGTCCCTGGGGCTGGGGCTGCTTCTGGACGTGGTGCCCAATCACATGGCCCTGAGTCGAAACAACCCTTGGTGGCAGGATGTCCTGGAAAACGGCCAGAGTTCCCCCTACGCGGTCTTTTTTGATATTGAGTGGAATCCTCCCTTCCGGAGCCTGAAAAATAAGATCCTGGTACCTATCCTGGGACGCCCCTATGGCCAGTGTCTGGAGAACCAGGAGATCCGCCTGAGTTTAACTGCGGACGGCTTCGCCGTTTCCTACTATGACCATCGCTTCCCTTTGGACCCCAAAACCTATCTGTCCATCCTGACCTTTCGCCTGGAGGAGCTGAAGGCGGTTCTGGGCCCGGAACATCCTGATATTGTCCGCATCCTGGGGGTTATTTCCCTGATCCACAACCTGCCGCCCCGCACCGTAGCCAGTCCCAAGAAGCGCCGGGAGCGGCTGCACTGGCGGGAGATCATTAAGAAGAGCCTCTGGCTGCTCTATAACAGCTCCGCCCGACTGCGGGAATTTTTGGATGAAAATATCCAGCAGTTCAATGGGCGTCCGGGTGATCCCGCCAGTTTTACCCATCTGGACAACCTCCTGCGGGAGCAGGCCTACCGTCTGGCCCATTGGCTGGTTTCTCTGGAAATGATCAACTACCGCCGGTTTTTCAGCATCAACGATCTCATCGGCATCAGGGTGGAGGACCCCCAAGTCTTTACCGCAACCCATGGTCTCCTCTGTAAGCTGGTGGAGGAAGGGAAAGTCACCGGTCTCCGGTTGGACCACATTGATGGCCTCAAGGATCCCGCCGGTTATCTCCATCGTCTGCAGGCCGAACTTAACAGCCGTCGGGGTGAAGTCAAGGGCGACCGGTTTTATCTGGTGGTGGAAAAGATTCTGGCCAGAGACGAAGAATTACCCCAGGATTGGCCGGTGGCAGGCACGACGGGCTATGATTTTCTGGGGGCCCTCAACGGCCTTCTGGTGCCGGCAGCAGGTCTGCAGGCGTTGCAGGATCACTACCAGGAGATAACCGGTATCACTGCCTCCTGGGACGATATTGTCTATGAAAAAAAGAAATTCATCATGGCTTCGCTCTTCGGCGGTGAGATGCATAACCTGCAGGATGAACTGGCCAGCCTGGCCGCGGCCGACCGCCAGGCCATGGACGTCTCCCGCCGAGACCTCCTGCGAGCCCTGGGGGAGATCACCGCCTGTCTTGCCGTCTACCGGACCTATACCAACGGTTACACTGTGGCGCCGACGGACCGGAGATATCTGGAAGCGGCGGTGGCCGAGGCCCAACGGCGGCAACCGGCGGTCCAAGGTCGGCCCTTGGATTTTCTCCGCCGGGTCCTCCTGTTGGAATTTCCCCCCGGCATGGCCGAAGAGCAGAAAAAGGCCTGGCTGGCCTTTGTCTGCCGCTGGCAGCAGTTCACCGGGCCTATCATGGCCAAGGGTCTGGAAGATACGGCCATGTATGTCTATAACCCCCTCCTGGCTTTGAATGAAGTGGGCAGCGAGCCCAGACCCCTCTCTGTGGAGGAGTTTCACGCCTTCTGCCAGGACCGTCAACGCCGCTGGCCACACGCCCTGAACACCACCTCCACCCATGACACCAAACGCAGCGAGGATGTCCGGGCCCGCCTGCAGGTCTTGGCGGAGCTGGCCCCCCTCTGGCGGCAGAAACTCCAGAATTGGCGCCAGGGACACGCCCGGTACAAGCAGGTGGTGAACGGCACGGAAGCTCCCGATGCCAATGAAGAAATCTTTTTCTATCAGACGTTGCTGGGCGCCTGGCCCTTGGACCCCCAGGAGGTGCCGGCCTTCCGTACCCGGCTGCGACACTATCTCATCAAGGCCCTCCGGGAAGCCAAAATTCACTCCCGGTGGATCGAACCCCGGGAAGATTACGAGCAGGCGGTCCTGGCCTTTGCCGAGGCCGTCCTGGAAGATCGCCCAGACAATGCCTTCCTAGTGGATTTTCTGGAGTTCCAGGCTTCCTTGGCCTATTACGGCGCCCTCAACTCTTTAACCCAGGTGCTCATCAAGACCACGGCCCCCGGCATACCGGATTTTTATCAGGGCACGGAAATATGGGACTTCAGTCTGGTGGACCCCGATAACCGCCGACCGGTGGACTTTGCCAAACGCCAGAGATTATTACAGCGGCTGCGGCGGCAAGAAGTTCAAGATCATCCCGGTTTCCTCAACCATCTAGTCGCCCATTGGCGGGATGGCCGGCTAAAGTTGTTTCTGACCTCCAAGGCCCTGCAGGTCCGCCAGCAATGCCGGGAATTATTCCGTCAGGGAGATTATCTCCCCCTCCGGGTCATCGGCCCCAGAGCCCGGCACGTAGTGGCCTATGCCCGCCATTGGCAGGGGCAATGGGCGATTACCACCGCAGGCCGGTTCTTTGCCGCCTTGGCCGCTCCCCAGCAACCGCCAATAGGAGAGGAAATCTGGCAGCAGAACCGGCTGTCCCTGCCGCCCGGCGCTCCCCAGAACTGGCGGGAGGTCCTCTCCGGCCGCGACTTTACCGGCGCCGACGGACAACTACCCCTGGCTGCAGTCTTTGCCCACCTGCCCCAGGCTCTGCTCCTCTCCCATTAGATGCCAAGGAAAGGCAGTCCGTAGTTTGTTGTCCCAAGAGCGGGATGACCCGCCGTGCTCTGGTTTCCGGTTTCCAGTTTTCGGAAACCGTGAACCTTATTTTCCTGGTAATTGCCATGACTTACATAAGTCTCGCGCGAACCATGAAAATCAAGGTCGCTGCCCTTGGCTACCTTGGGCGGTCACTTAAGGCCCGCCCCACTAAAAGACAGCCTAAAAGAGAAGCTCTGCCGGAAACCGGAAACCGATTTTTCTGATGCGGGGGGCCGGGGCCGGCGAGGATGTCGGCCCTGTCAAACTGCCCTCTGCCTCGGGTATTTTTTCGTGTCGATGTTTAAGAAAATTTTCACCAGACTGATTCCCTCTTCCCCTTTACCATCAGATCATGCTATATTAAAAAAAACTGTGTGATAATCAATTCATGGAAAAGCATCACAGTTGCCTCAACACCCGGGCCGTGATCGAGTACTTCCAGGAGAGTCATCCGGAAGAGCTGGCCAGGCTTGTCCAGGGGTTGGGGCCGGAGGTGGATGCCCTCCCTGATCCGCTGAATTTCCTGATGGAGCCCAACAATTGGGTCTCCAGCGAGGTGGTCATCCGTCTTTTCGAAAATGCCAAGAGGCTGTCGGGGGATGACCAGATCCTCTTCAAAATCGGTTTTGAATCAGCGGCCAAGAAAAAATTCAGCTACATCACCCGGATCATCCTCTTTGCCTACCGGAATCCACGGCGCAGTTTAAAGCGCATCCAGGCCATCAACGATAAGTTCAACAAAAATAAGTCCATCGAAGTGGTGTCAACCACCCGTGACCGGGCCGTTGTCCGGCTGCATTGGTTCAAGGAGGTTCCAGGCACCAAAGATTTCTGCCTGTTCAATCAAGGGGTTTATACCGGTCTGCCCACGGTGTGGAACCTGCCTCCGGCGGAAGTGGTGGAGACCAAGTGTTTTTTTGAAGGGGATCCTTATTGTGAATATCACTGCAAGTGGCAGATCAAACCGCTGTTCCACAGCTTGGCCCACATCTTCACGCCGTGGCGGGCCCTGCGCCTCTCTTTGGCGGAAATGGAGCAGGATAAGGAAACCCTGCGCCAGAAGTTTGATGAAGTTCACACCCTTTACCTGCAGTTGCAGAAAACCAACCAGGAACTGGAGCAGGCCAATAAAGAATTAAGCCGGAATCAAGCCCTCCTGCGCCAGAAGATCCATGAGATCCACAATCTCAACCTGCAGCTGCAGGAGCGCAATGTTCAGCTCCGGGAAAAGATCAACAAGCTGGAGTGCCTCCAGGATACCGGCGGCAAGATCCTCTCGGTCCTGGACCGGGATGAACTTTTCCAGGTTACCCTCCGGGCCCTGCGCAATTATGCTCGCCTACAGCGGGCCGGTATCTTCCTGGTGGACGGCAAAAGCCGGATGCTCCGCTTCGGCCATGCCGTGGGGGTGGATGAAGCCACCCTGACCCGCCTGCAGGATTATCAACTGCCCCTTTCCAAGGTGGACAACCTCATCGTACGGGTCTACAATTCGGGCAACGCCGTGGTCATCAACGATGTGGCCGAGAGTAATCTCAACAAGAGCAACCCCCTGCTGCAGCTCTTCCAGCCCAAGGCTATAATCGTGGCGCCGTTAACCTCCCAGGGTATGGTCAGCGGCGTGCTCCTGGCCGACCGCAGCCCGGCGGATGGAAACTTTACCGAAAGCGATAAGGATTTTATCGTCAGCTTTGCCAACCAGATCGCCATTGCCTGGGCCAACGCCGAGTTGATCCGACAAAAAGATGAATCGGAACGCCACCTGCGCCGCATGTTTGAAAATGCCCAGGTGGGCATTTTGAAGATAGATGAGCGCTCCCTGATCCAGGAGGCCAACCCACGCATGAAGAGCCTGTGTGGGACCGAAGATCTGGTGGGGCATCATATCTACGATTTCCTGGATGCCGACAACCAGAAGAAATTTCAGAAGGTTGTGGCCATCAACCGCTCCGGCCAACCCAGTCAAGAGGAGCTGGAAATCTTGGCCAGGAATAAACCAGGGGTGACGGTTCTCCTCAGTTCGGTGCCCACCTTCGGCGAAGACCGGCGCTTCACCGGGATCGAAGCCATCATCACCGACCTGAGCGAGACCAAAAAGATGCAGCGGCAGCTCATCCAATCTCAGAAGATGGAAGCCCTGGGCACCATGGCCGGCGGTTTTGCCCACGAGTTCAAGAATATCCTCCAGGCCATCAAACTCTGGACGGAAGGGGCCTTGCAGGATCTGCCTCAGGATTCCGAAGTGCACACCAACCTCACCCGGGTGCTCCAGTCCATCAATAAGGGGACGGATATCGTCCATCAGATCCTGCTTTTCAGCCGGGATCAGAAGCCCGAACTTAAGCCTTTGAAACTCAGTGACATTATTCTGGACGCCCTGAAGATCGTCCGGGCGGCCCTGCCCACCTCCATCGTCATCCAATCGGACATTGATCCCCAGACGGGCTTCATTCTGGGGGATTCAGTGCGCATGCACCAGGTCCTCCTCAATCTCTGCCAGAACGCCGCCCATGCCATGCGGGATAAGATCGGCCAATTAAAAGTCTCTTTGAGCAACATCCAGATCGATCCCGGCGTCAAAGGCCGCTGGCAGCACATGAAACCCGGCCAGTATGTGCAGTTGTCCGTCCAGGACAACGGCATCGGTATGGACAGCCAGACTTTGGAACGCATCTTTGAGCCTTTCTTTACCACCAAAGAGCAGGGTGAGGGTACGGGCATGGGGCTCTCCACCGTCCACGGCATCGTGGAGGACCACGGCGGCAGTATTGATGTGGAGAGCCAACCCGGGGTGGGCACGACCTTCCGCATCCTCTTCCCACGCATCGCCGTCGGTGAAGTGGAGTTGGAGCCCCCCCGACTGGAGGCCAAACCCCTGGTCATGCCCACCGGTACCGAACGTATCCTCTTCGTGGACGACGAATTGACCCTGACGGAAATCGTCAAGAAGATGCTGGAACGCTTGGGCTACGAAGTGGTGGCCAAGTCCAGCAGCGTGGAAGCCTTGGAGGTTTTCCAGGCCCAACCCGACAGTTTTGACCTCATCATCGCTGACCAGACCATGCCCCATATCACCGGCGTGGCTCTGGCCCACGAAATCAGCCGCATCCGACCGGACCTGCCCATAATCCTCTGCACCGGCATGGTGGATACCCAGAAGCTGGACAAAAAGGCCGCAGGTATCAGAGAGATCCTCACTAAACCGGTGACCATCAGCAAACTGGCCCAGGTCGTCCGTCAGACCCTGGATAACCAGCGAGTATCCCTCCATTAACCCTCCACCGGCCCAACCCCCGGGTCTGAGCCGGTGCATCCGGCCGGACAAACCTTGCCAGACCCGGGCGGGCTCTTGACAGCTACTGACAAAAACGATAAAAATCCTTGTTAATTCCTCTTGGGAGTGACGTATGGTGGCAAAAGCAAAGTATATCTGGCTGGACGGCAACTTAGTCCCCTGGGATCAGGCCCAGGTCCATGTCTTGACGCATACCCTGCACTATGGTTTGGGGGTGTTTGAGGGTATTCGGGCGTATCAGTGTACCGATGGCCGGACGGCCATCTTCCGGTTGCCGGAGCACATCCGCCGCCTCTTTGATTCCGCCCATATCATGCACATGCGCATCCCGTTCTCGGAAGAGGCCATTCAACAGGCCTGTATTGAGACCATGCGCCAGAATGAACAGAAGGAAGCCTACCTGCGGCCCCTGGTCTTCATCGGTGACGGCGCCATGGGTCTGCATCCCCAGAACAACCCCATCCGCGTCGCCATCATTACCTGGGTCTGGGGCGCCTACCTGGGCGACGAAGGCTTACAGAAGGGCATCCGGCTGAAAACCTCGTCACTCACCCGGCATCACGTCAACGTCATGATGACCACCGCCAAGGTGGTGGGCAATTATGTGAACTCCATCCTGGCCAAACTGGAGGTTACCCGGGCCGGCTACGATGAAGCCATCCTCCTGGACCCCAACGGCTACGTGGCGGAAGCCTCAGGGGAAAATGTCTTTCTCGTCAAAAACGGCGTCATCAAGACGCCCCCCCAGACCACGATCCTGCCCGGCATCACCCGGGATTGCGTCTTCACCATTGCCCGGGATTTGGGGTTGACCATCCAGGAAGTCAATTTCGCCCGGGACGAACTCTATATCGCCGACGAGGTCTTTCTCACCGGCACCGCCGCCGAGATCACCCCGGTGCGGGAGTTGGACGACCGGCAGATCGGTCCCGGCCATCCCGGTCCCATCACCAAGAAACTCCAGGAGGTCTATTTCGCCGCCGTCAAAGGCGCAGACCCCAGATACACCTCCTGGCTGACTTATCTCTCCTGACCGGGAGCAACACTCAGGGCCTGGCCGCCATCGTCAAAGCCAGGAAAATATGCGGCAGCGGGCGCCGAGCCGGTGCCCGCTGCCGGCCCAAGGGCCGATCTTCCCGGGAGGCCGCCGACACTACCATGGCTTCCAAACATCCAGAGAACGGGACAACCCCAGGCTGCCACCAGGACGGCAAATTTTTGGCCCGATGCCAACATTGCGGCAGGTGGCAGGAGGTGACCGCCACCGCCACCCAGGCTGACCTCTACTTCGAATATTGGCAGGCGGTATTTACCTGCTGCCAACGGCAACAGTCAGTCTGGTTCACCGTGGAAAAGGTGGACGACGACGTCCATTAACCTGAGTGGTCCGATCCGGACAGCTGTTCCAGATAGAGCCGGAGGATGTCCGTTTCGGTGATCAGGCCCAAAAGCTCCCCCCCGGCCACCACCGGTATGCAGCCGATTTTATGGGTCAGCATCAGCTTGACCGCCTCCCGGATATCCGCCTCGGGGCCGACGGTGATGATGTTTTTCACCATGATATCCTGAATACGGACCGCCTTCATAAATTCCCGGGTCCTGGCAGGTTCATGCCCCAGGGCCTCCAGCAAGGAGCTGCGGAAGAGGTCACGCTCCGAGATAATTCCCAGCAACTTCTTCCCTGAGACCACCGGCAGGTGGCGAATACGTCCCAATTTCATGATGTCGTTGGCCAGGCTGAGTTCGTCATCAACATCCAGCGTGGCCACATCCCGCACCATCACGTCTTGCACTTGCATGGCTGATCCCCTATCTCGGACCAAACAGGAAAAAGGTTTCCGGTTTCCAGAAGAAGTTTTTTTTCAGTGGGGCGGGCCTCCGTGCCCGCCGTGATATCTCTGTCCCTGGGGCTGGCTTTGCGGGTCCCCCGTTCCGCCCTGGGCCTGTACCTTTAATGTCCAGTCCCCGACTAAATTCTAACAATCATGGCGGTCACAAGCAACGGAGTCTGGGATAGAGGGGGAACGAGCTTCCCACCGGCCGCCGCCGGAGTTATGACCAAGTTTTCAGGACTTCTGAGCCATGAGGGTGTCCAAATCCACCAGGACAAATTCTTCCAGGGGAAGGTGGGGGGGGTGGGGGAGTTGGGCCAGGACGATGCTTCTGAGATAGCGGCCGCAGGCCTGGCAGCATTCGGCCCGGCGGGCGGGGTCGTCTTCCAGGAAATAATAGCGGCTCTGGCTGGCCTCGGTGCCACAAAAAATGCAGTCCTGTCGGGACCGCGCCGGCCAGGTGATGGCGCAGAGACGGCAATGGAGGCGGCGTTGACCGGTTTCAGGGCTGATGAGGGCCAACGTGGGGGGGCGGCCGCAGCCCGGGCAGAGGGCTTGCTGCCAGAGGCCCTGGGCCAACAGCTCGGCATAGGGAGCCGCGGCCTGCTGGTAAAAGGGGGCAAGGGCTTTCTGGCCGATAAACAGCAGAAGTCCCGCCGGCAGCTGGTGGGCCCTGGCCAGGGCCACCACCGGGCCTTCTTCCTGGAGCCAGGCTTGAGGCGGCAGGTTCAGAAGCTGCCGCTGGATTGCCTCCGGCAGGGGCGGCAGCAGGTCATAGGCGGTAAAAATGCCCCATAATTCTGCCAGGAGCGCCTGAAACTGAGCCGGCGGCACCGGCGGCTCGGGGAGGAGGACCTGGCCGGCCGCCAGACGAGCGGTGGCGGCCGGCAGATCCGCCGCGGGTGGTGCCGGCAGGGCCGCGGCGGTGGCCGCCAGCACCGCCCCCGCCAGGTCCAGGAGCCTGGCCCGGCGGGGAGCCGCGTGTTTATAAGCCGACAGTGCCGCAGCCAGCTGCTCAGGAAGTGGATTCGGCATGGCCGATGAGCTCTTCCTGATAGACCGGCAGGTTCTGGGTAAGGAAGTCAAAGAGCAACACGCCGCCGGCAATCAAGCCGATGGTGATGAAAAATTCGATGGCGGAGGGGAAGTAGCTGAATTCCCGATAGCCGCCGTAAGAGGTCAGGCTGACGTTAAACCGGTTCAGGGCGACGCCAAAAGCCGCCAGGCCGGCGCACCAATACAGCCCCGTGACGCTGGCGCGCACTTCCCGGAAAGTCAACAGCAGGGCCGGCAGGAAGACGGTGCCGAAGAGTTCCACATACAGGAGGAGGTGCTGCCAGTCCAGGGCGAAGAAGGTCACCCGCCGGGCATAGAGATCGGTGACCTTCATGGCAAAATAGACCAACAGGGCCACGCCCAGGAACTTGGCCAACTCCGACAGGATGGACATCTCCGGTTTGCGGTTGTAGGCCCAGGCGCTGATCAGGCTTTCCAGGGTGACCACACTCAAGCCGCCGATGACGGCGCTGGCAAAGAACAACGGCCCGATGGCCTTGGTAGCCCACAGCTCCGACATCTTCTCCGGCAGCAACAGGTAGAGGGCCCCCAGGGAAGACTGGTGCAACGTCGACAGGATAATCCCGGCGACGATGAAGATGACATAAATACTGCGCAAGAAGCGGACGGGACCTTCGATCTGAAAACGTTCCAGGGCCATGATGATCACATCGATGGCAAGCACCGTGGTGTAGAGCATGACGCACCAGGCCACTTCGAAGAGGACCGAGTGGGGGTTCCACATAATGAGCGGGTGCCAGATGCGCCACGGCAGTCCCAGGTCAAAGAAGAGGCCGAAGATGAACATCAGGTAGCCCAGGAAGGCCGAGATCTTGGCCGGCCGCAGCAGCGGCTCAAACTTCTTGAGGTTGAAGACATAGATGATGGCCGACATGGTGAAACCGCCGCCGGCCAGGGCCACGCCGGTGAGGACGTCGAAGCTGATCCACAGGCCCCACGGGTAGGCATCGCTGAGGTTAGTGATGGGCGAGCCCAAACCGAAGAAAAGGCGGATCAGCGCCGAAATGACCCCCAAGGTCGTCAAGATATAGAGGATCATGCGGCCATAGCTGATCTTGCCCCGGGGTTCGCCGGCATACCATTTTTCCACTTTCTCTGCCATGGCTTAGACCTCCTTCTCTTGGTGCCTGGCCTCAGCCTCGGCCGCGGCCACCTCGGCCCGGCGCCGGTTGAGGGCATAGAGGCCCAGGGTGAGACCACCGACGCCCAGGGCCACCAGGGGTACCTTCCCCATCCATTCCCGGCCATACACACCCTGGGGGGTGTCGCCCAGATCGGTGCGGAAGCCCCGGTGGTTGAGGCCCAGGACCTCGAAGGAATGGGCCGTCAGATAGAGTTTGGCGGTGCCGCCGGCAATCTTCTCGCCGTATACCTCATTATGGTAGCGGGCGGGAAATTGGCGGATGCGATTCAAGGCTTCGGCCAACAGCTTATCCCGGTCGCCGAAGAGCAAGGCTCCGGTGGGACAGGTGGTGGAACAGGCCGGTTCCAGGCCCACGGCCTGGCGATCGGCGCAGAAGGTGCATTTGCGGATGTAAGGTACGGCACTGTCCCATTGGAACTTGGGGATCTGGAAGGGACAGGCCATCATGCAGTAACGGCAGCCGATACATTTGCTGTCGTCATAGACCACCGGCCCCGAGTCAAGTTTCTGCAAGGCCCCCACCGGACAGGCGGAGACGCAGGCCGGGTCGTTGCAGTGCATGCATTGGCGCTTGATGAAATGCCAGCCGACGGTACCGTCGGCATGCACGTCTTCCCGGAAGATGATGCGGGTGAAATCGGCCGCGCTCAGGTACCGGGGATTGGACCAGGTCTCGCTGAAGGTGGTCTTAACCCCCGGGAGGTTGTTCCAACTCTTGCAGGCGGTCTGGCAAGCCCGGCAGCCGATGCAGCGGGTGGTGTCGATCAACATACCTTTGCTCATGGTTTCGTCCCCCCCTTTAGGCCCTTTCCAGGTTCACCAGGAACGCCTTGTATTCCGGGATCATGGTGTTGGCGTCGCCCACCGCCGGCGACAGCTGGTTGGCGGCGTAGTTCTGGTTCTTGTCCGGTCCCCCGGTCACCAGGCCGGCAAACCCGAAGTGCCAGGGCAGGGCCACCATCTCCACGGTGTTTTCCATGCCCGGCAGGCCAGCGCGGAAGGCCTGCACCCGATTGGTGACCTGGGCCCGGGCCAAGACTGAGCCCCGGGCACTGGAGACCTTGACCCAATCGCCGGGTTTGATCCCCTTATCTTTAGCCAGCTTGGGGCTGATCTCCACGAACATCTCCGGGAAGAGCTGGGCCTGCCAGGAAAGGTTCCGGGTCAGGGCACCGGTCTGCCAATGTTCCGTCACCCGGAAGGTGGTGGCGATATAGGGATATCGGGGGTCGCAGATCTCGGCATACTGATCCAACTTGGACTTCCAAATCTTGACCACCGGATTGGACTGCTGCTTGGGGTAGACCGGATTGATGAAAGGACACTCCAGGGCTTCGTAATGGACGGGAAAAGGCCCTTCCCGGGTCAGTCCCTTGGGAATAAAAAGCCGGGCCCGTCCCTCCGGCAACATGAGATAGGCCGCCTTGACGGAGCCGTCGGGCGGCACTTCGGTCTTGGTGGCCGGATCGATCCATTTGAAGTCGGGGACGTCGTTCCTGATCCATTTGCCGGCTGCGGCGTCCCAGCGGACCAGAGCCTTGGCCGGATTCCAGGGCTGGCCCTGGGCGTCCATGGAACAGCGGTTGTAGATAATCCGCCGGTTCACCGGCCAGGAGAAGGCCCAACCGGGATAGAGGCCCAGGCCGCTGGGGTCCTTTTTATCCCGGGCCGCGGCCTTGTTGTCCTTTTTCTCCGGACCGGGATAGAAGCCGGAGTAGATCCAGTTGCCGCAGGCGGTGGAGCCGTCGTCCTTCAGAGCCAGGAAATTGGGGACCTGTTTCTTGTCCGCCACGGTAAAGCCGTTGATTTCCTTGGCTACCAGGTGGACATCGGGGTCATCGCCGTAGTTCCAGGCGAGATGGCCGATGGGTTGCGGGCAGACCGCTTTAGGGTCTTCTTTATAAAGCTTCTTCAACTCCAAGGCCAGGCGGTTGACAAACCACAGGTCGGATTTGGCGTCGCCGTGGGCCTTGGCCGCCTGGTAGCGCCACTGGATCCAGCGGCCGCTGTTGCTGATGGAGCCTTCTTTTTCCAGGGCATCCGCGGCGGGGAAGAGGAAGACTTCGGTCTTGATCTCCTTGGGGTTGGCCCCGGGGCGCTTCCAGAAGACCGAAGTCTCCGTTTCCCAGAGATCAAAGACCGCCAGCCAGTCAAGGTTGGCCAGGGCCGCATAGGTGTGGTTCAGATTGGAGGAACCCACCGCCGGGTTCATACCCCAGGCGATCAACCCCTTGATATCCCCGTTATACATGGACTGCATCATGGGGATCCAGGAATAGCCGCCCCCTTCATAGCCTTTGCCGATCTTGGGGAGATAATCATAGGCAAAGTTGTTTTCCGGAGTAGCGGCATCCATCCACCACGCCTTCAGGAGACTGACGAAGAACTTGGGTTTGTTGACCCAGAAGCTGGCCTTTGGGGTCTCCTTTTCCAGATAATCCTTCAGAGTCGGATGGTTGGCGGCGTTGGGAATGGCCATGTACCCGGGCACCACGTGGAAGAGGAGGGCCATGTCCGTGGAGCCCTGGACATTGCTCTCGCCCCGGAGTGCGTTGATGCCGCCGCCGGGAATACCCATGTTGCCCAACAAGAGCTGCAGGATGGAGTAACTGCGGATGATCTGCACCCCGGTGGAGTGCTGCGTCGCCCCCATGGCATACATGATGGTACCGGCCTTGCCCGGCTGGCCGGTGGCGCCGTAAAGCTGGGCCAGGGCCACGATCTGCTCCTTGGGTACCCCGGTGGCCGACTCCGTCAACTCCGGGGTATAGATGCTGAGTTGTTGTTTCAACAACTGGAAGACGCAGCGGGGATGCTGCAGAGTGGGATCGGTAAGGGGGTTGCCCTGGGCATCGGTTTCGTAATCCCAGGTGGAAAAATCATAAGTTTTTTTGGCCGGGTCAAAACCGGAAAAGAGACCGTCCTGAAAACCGAAGCCCGGCTTCACCAGAAAACTGGCGTTGGTATACGCCACCACATAGTCTTTATGATAAAGATTGTTGTCAATGACATAATTGCTGAGGCAATTAAATAAGGCAATGTCGCTGCCCGGCCGCAGTCGCACATACATATCAGCCTTGGCCGCGGAGCGGGTGAAACGGGGGTCGGCGACAATTAGTTTTGCCCCCTTTTCCAGGGCGGCGGTCACATGTTTAAAACTGATGGGATGGTTTTCCGCCGGATTGGCACCGACAATGAAGACACAGTCGCTGTTGGCCAGGTCATTCCAATGGTTGGTCATGGCGCCCCGGCCGAAGGTGGGCCCCAACGAGGCCACGGTGGAGGAGTGTCAGAGACGGGCCTGGTGTTCCAGATAGACGATGCCCAAGGCCCGCATGAGTTTGGAAATGAGGTAACATTCTTCGTTATTCAAGGCGGCGCCGCCGATGGAGGCGATGGCCTCGGTGCGGTTTACCGTGACTCCCTCCGGCGATTTCTCGATAAAATGGGCGTCCCGGGTGGCCTTGATCCGCTGGGCCAGGGTCTGGAGGGCCCAATCCACCGGCTTCTCCTCCCAGCGGTCGCTGCCGGGGGCCCGGTACATGACTTTTTTCAGGCGGCGGTCGTTGTTGACGATCTGAAAGACCGCCTGTCCTTTACTGCACAACGAGCCTTGGTTGATGGGGTGGTCTGGATCGCCCTCGACGTTGATCAGCCGGCCGTTGCTGCTGTGGGCAATGAGGCCGCAGCCGACGCCGCAGTACGGGCAGATGGAAGTGGTGACGGTGGCATCTTTGATCTTGGCGGCGGGTACCTGGTAGGCCCAGCTGGGCGATTGCCAGATGGCCTCGGCCAAACCGGCGGAGGCCAAACCGCCGCCCAACCCTTTGAGAAAGCTTCGGCGGGTAATACTCATACTTACTCTCCCGGTTGGATAAATTCAGGGTTGGCGAACAAGTGAAACGTTAAGCGATACTGACGGCTTCCCTCCTTTCTCCTCGAAATTTCGAAGTTTTTTCCCAGTTGTAGGCGTCCTGCCCCTTCCTTCCCTTCCCATTTAAAAGCAGGAAGAGCAAAATGTAAAGACATAATTTGTTGTTTTATGAAATCAGCTGAAAAATCAATAAAGTGAAATAATTCATTTAATTTCTTGCCAGCTAACGATGCAGTCCGGGAGCCATGCCTGTGGCATTCCGCAACAGGTTCAGGGCTCTGCTATCTCCATCCTCCTGCCAGCAATGGCTGTTTATCACTCAAGTTTAACCAAATATTAATTTTTTTTAATTTTCCCCAAACCGAGTCAAAACAGCAGGGGATTAAGGTATGAACCACCGGGCAGCCCAAGCCGGCTGGCCAATCCAACCCGAGAGGAGGGCGCATCGGCAGCAAGGAAGGATTTGCATCACGGCGGCATGGCAGGAAGCAGGCGCCATGCCAGGCATGATATGTGGTTTCAGCAGGATTAATCCGATACCAGAAGAGGAGTTGAGAACATGTTGCAGTTCAGAAAATATGGGCTGGCCAGCTTCGTCCTGGCTTTAGCTCTCTCGGTGGCCCTGCCGGTGTGGGCCGGGGGCAAGAACGTCTTCATGATGATCACCGACGGCGCCAGCTTCGGCGCCTGGGACGCGGCCGATCTCTACACCAAGGGGAACACCACCGCTTCCCCCTACTTCGGCTCCGAGTACAAGAAATACCTCATGACCACCTATCCTCTGAATATGTCCAGCACTCCCAACGGCAACATGACCCCCCAGGTAAGCTATGATCCCACCAAGGCCTGGGATAACACGCCCATCGGCGGCAGCCATTTCTTCGAGGGCTATAAGTATCTGAAACAGAACGCCACCGATTCGGCCGCGGCCGGCACCGCCCTGGCCACCGGTCAGAAGACCTATAACAATGCCATTAATTGGAGCAACGAGCCCCAAACAACCGGCGCCCCCATTGTCCCCACCATCCCGGAGTTGGCCAAACAGTGTGGCCTGGCGGTGGGCACCATCTCCTCGGTGCAATGGTCCCACGCCACCCCGGCCACCTTCAGTAATGCCCACAATATCAGCCGCAACAACTACATGGCCATTGCCAACAATATGCTCAGCGGCAAGGTGATGGACGTCATTATGGGCGCCGGTCATCCCCAATTTAATGATGACGGCGTCCGGCAGATCGTCAATTATGATGATCCCGCCGTCACCGATAGCAGAGCCAGGTATGTGGGCGGCCGGAATACCTGGATCCAGTTGAATGAAGGCACCCATCCCGAAGGTTGGAGTCTGATCCAGACCAAGCCTGATTTTGAGAAACTGGCCAACGGCACCTCGCCCCTATTGAGCAATCCGGCCAACCTGCGGCTGGTGGGCACCGCCGAGGTGGCCACCACCCTGCAGCAGTCCCGGAGTGGCTTTGCCCCCACGGACAAAGTGGACGAAGACCCCCTGAACAACAACGTTCCCACCCTCTTGACCATGACCAAGGGAGCGGTGAACGCCCTGGCGGCCAAGAGTGCGGCCACCACTGACAAGGGTTTCTTCCTGCAGATCGAAGGCGGCGCCGTGGACTGGGCCGCGCACGCCAACCAGACCGCACGTCTCATCGAAGAACAGCGGGATTTCAATGCGGCCGTGGACTTTGTCATCAGCTGGATTGAGGCCAACGGCGGCTGGGACAACAATCTCCTCATCATCACCACCGACCATGGCAACTCCATGCCCCTGGGGCCCGACTCCAACACCGTCTTCATGGACCGGATCGAGGCTGGGGATGTGACGGGCGTGCCCACCGTGAGATGGCATTCCACCAACCACACCAACGAACTGGTGGCCCTCTTTGCCCGGGGCGCCGGAGCTGAACTGTTTGATAAGCTTGTAGATGGGCAGGATACGTATTTCGGGCTCTATTATCCTGATTGGCAGGCCAAGGGTTTCGACGGCCGCTACCTTGACAATACCGATGTCTTCACCGTGTTAAAGGCCCAGGTCTGCCCGGTGCCCATCCCCGGTGCCGTGGTCCTGGCTCTCAGTGGGTTTATGCGCCTGATGGTCATGGGCCGGCGCCGGCTGTAGGCGCAACAGGATGATTATGAGAGAAATATAAGCTTCCACCGCCGGTTGCGGCGGTTGTGAGGAAGTGACTGGAAGGCAAGGCAGGATCAGGGACGATCCTGTCTTTTTATTGGCAGGGAAGGGTTGTTGGAAATCAGGCGAGCCCTGTTGCCGATCACCTCGGCCCCGGCCGGAGAAATCCGAGCCGGGTGGCTGCAGGGGCAGTATTATTCCGAGGGCTTTTTCTTGCTTTTACCAGGAGCCCGCTTTCTCTTGGGCGGAGCTGCAGGAGGGGCGGTCAGCTCGCCTTCAGAGGGCGCCGCCTCTTGGTCGGCGGCCCGACCGGCGGCTTGGATTTTTTCCTGCAAGACCGGGTCAATCCGGAGATTACGGAAATAGCCTCGCTGAAAAGCACTGAGGCCGAATTCCGTCAGCTGTTTCTTCCCCTGTCGTTGGGGGAGATCAACGCTGATGTATTCCCCTTCGATTTTGACGATGGTTCCCGGGCCATAGACGCAATGGGTGATGGTTGAGCCCACCAGTTCCTGCCAATGCTCAGCGCAAGTCGCGGCATATTGGTAGAAGACCGATGGGTCAATGGTAACGGTTTCCGGAGCCCGGGGGCTCGTATCCAGGTGATCATCGTCGGCAGCGGTTGACGTCATCGTGCTTTTCCTCAGGGTCAGGGTGCTTTCCCGAAAAGGCGGCGCCCACAGTCCGGAACCAGCGGACCCCGCCCGGCGGCCCGGTCCTAGCGGTAGCCCCGCCGACCGCCCCCACCAAAGCCACTCTTCTGCTGGGGTTTGGCTTCATTGACGGTCAAGGGACGACCGGCAACGGTGCGACCGTTAAACATGGAGATAGCCCTCTGACCGGCCGCTTTGGTTTCCATTTCCACAAAGCCGAAGCCCCGGGGCTGCCCCGTCTGGCGATCGGTGATAATCTTGACCGAGATCACCGGGCCGGCCTCAGAAAATAGCGTGTTCAACTGTTCCTCCGTCTGTTCGAAGGACAGATTGCCCACGTATAATTTCATACTCATCTGTTATCCTTTTTTCCATTTGCCCACATTTCGGGCAGGATAGCTGCCACCGGTACCTTGGCACGACGGCACGTTATGAACCAGAACGTGCCAAGGACTGGAGAGAGTGGTCTAGCGGACGACAACGTTCTGGGCCTGAGCCCCTTTGGGACCTTGGACTACTTCAAATTCCACCGTCTGGTTTTCTGACAGGGAACGGTAGCCATCGCTCTGAATGGCACTGTGATGCACAAACACATCCGGACCATTTTCCCGAGAGATAAAGCCAAAACCTTTGGAATCGTTAAACCACTTCACTGTACCTGTTTCCTTCATACTGCAAACTCCTTGCGATACTGCGAAAATATCCTGCTAAAAGAAGCAGGGCGCCAAGCTGGCAGCCCAAAAAAAACGGAGGAAGTTTGCACCCCCTCCGATCTTGGCTCAGGACTCGCGCCCTGAATGACGTCTGACATGCTTAACTTTTTAAATTATACAAAATTTTTTTCCGTTGTCAAGGAGATAATAAATACCATTTCTCCCTTTTGAGTGGCCTGCAGCTCCAGGCCATGTATGGATTCCACGGCCCACTCTATCTTGATCCCTATCCCCTGACCCCTGCTTTTACCGGCTCATGGTCAGCGACCGGATAAAGGTCGCCGCCAGCAGAAAGGCGTTGGCCAGGGCCACACTGATGAGCATGGGGATGAAGCAGGCCTTGATATAGCCCAGGAAGCTGATGTGGTAGCCGGCCTTTTCCGCCAGCCCCACGGTGACCACGTTGGCCGAGGCGCCGATCATGGTGCCGTTGCCGCCCAGGCAGGCCCCCAGGGCCAGGGACCACCAGAGGATGCCCGTTTCGGCGCCGGGGATGGTGGTATTCAGGAAGGCGACAATGGGCAGCATGGTGGCGGTAAAAGGGATATTGTCGATAAAGGCGCTGGCAATGGCGCTCACCCACAGGACCATCATGACCGCCACCGTCAGGTTGCCGCCGGAGACATCCCGCACCCATTCGGCAATGATCTGGATCAGCCCCGTTTCTTCGGCGCCGGCGATGACCATGAAGAGGGCGATGAAAAAGATCAGGGTGGGCCATTCCACCTCGTGCTCCAGCATCTCCACAATATCCACCCGGGAAATGGCCAGAAGCACCATGGCGCCGCTGAGGGCGGCGATGGCCGGTTCCATGTGCAGAACCCCATGAATGATGAAGAGAAAGATGGTGAAGGCCAGGAGGGCCAGCCCCATGATGGTCAATTTGGTGTCTTTTATCCGATACTCCGTCGCCATAAAGGCGATGGTGCGGGGCACATCCTGAACCTCGGCCTGCCGGTAGGCCTTTTTATACCAGAAGAGATAATAGACTACGGTCAGGACCATGCAGATGGCGACGATGATGGTCAGATTCATGACAAAGTCCATGAAGGTCAGGTTGGCGTAGGAGCCGATCAAGATATTGGGCGGATCGCCGATGAGGGTGGCGGTGCCGCCGATGTTACTGGCAAAGACCTCGGGGATGAGCAGACTGATGGGGTTGACCTTCAAGGTCACGGCGATTTCGATGGTCACCGGGATCATCAGCAGCATGGTGGTGACGTTGTCCAGGAAGGCGGAGCAGACAGCCGTGACCACCATGAGGATGGCCGACAGGATGAAGATATTGCCCCGGGCCAGGGCATAGGATCTGTAGGCCAGCCACTGGAACATGCCGGTCTTTTTCAGGACGCCGACAATGATCATCATACCCATGAGGAGGAAGATGACGTTCATGTCAATGGCCTGGATGGCGTCCTCATAGGACAGGATGAAATAATCCTTATTGAAGGTGCCGGCCGTATAACTGATGAACAGGATGACCACCGCGCCCAGCAGGGCCGCCAGGGTGCGGTGCATGACTTCGGCGGCGATGAGGACATAGACCAACAGCAGGACCGCCGCGGCGATCCAGAAAGCGGGGGTGATGGCCCGCTGCAGGGAAATCTCCGCCTGGGCCTGGAACAGGGGCAGGCCATCTTGGGCCGTGCCGGCCGGCAGGACCGTGACCGTGGTAGCCGGCGGCGTCTGCCAGGAGGGTTTGGCCGCGTTCACCGTGATCACGGCCTCCGGCAAGGTCCCGGCCGGCAGGAGAAAGTCGGCCAGGAAACTGCCCGATTTATCAGTAATAATCTCTTCGCCATTAGCCGGCTTAACGGGCTGGCCGTTGACCAGGACAGTGACGGCCACCTCTTTCACCCCCTGCCCCTGGGGGTTCTTCATGACGCCGGCCAGACTCAGGTGTTCGCCCGCTGGCGGGGCACCTACAACCTGACCGGACAGCGCCAGGAAAAAACCCATCACCAGAAGCAAGAGGGCCACAGCCGGGAACCTCGCTCTCTCCATAGTAATCCTCCTAATATCAAAAAGTTAACTATATTTTGGCAGAATGACAAAGGCCTCCCGGGTGACAGTCTCCTCCCGAGAGGCCTTCGTATTTGGCCGAATTTTTTCTGCCCGCCCTGATGAGGTTTGACCCTCAGGGTGGGGCTCAGATACAACTACTTACCTTTTTTCCTCATCCCTCATCCCTTTTCCCTCTTCCCTGCCTTATCGGCTCATGGCTAACGGCCGCACAAAGGTGACCAGGAGCAGATAGGCATTGCACAGGGCCACGGTGATGAGCATGGGCACGAAGCAGGCCTTGATATAGCCCATGAAGCTGATATGATAGCCGGCCTTTTCCGCTAGGCCCACGGTCACCACGTTGGCGGAGGCGCCGATCATGGTGCCGTTGCCGCCCAGGCACGCCCCCAGAGCCAGGGACCACCAGAGGATGCCGTTTTCCGCGCCCGGGATGGTGGTGTTCAGGAAGGCGACGATGGGCAGCATGGTGGCCGTAAAGGGGATATTGTCAATGAAGGCGCTGGCAATGGCGCTCACCCACAGCACCATGATGACGGCGATGGTCAGATTGCCCCGGGAGACATCCCGCACCCATTCGGCGATGATCTGGATGAGACCGGTCTCCTCCGCCCCGGCGATGACCATGAACAGGGCGATGAAAAAGATCAGGGTGGGCCATTCCACCTCATGCTCCAGCATCTCCACGATATCCACCCGGGAGATGACCAACAGGAACATGGCGCCGGTCAGGGCGGCAATGGAGGGCTCCATGTGCAGCACCCCATGGATGATAAACAAAAAGATGGTAAAAGCCAAGAGGGCTAGGCCCATAACCGTCAATTTGACGTTGGTGATGCGGTATTCTTCCTTGAGATAGGCGATGGTGCGGTCCACATCCTTGACCTCGGCCTTGAGGTAAGCCTTTTTATACCAATAGACATAATAGACCGCGGTGAAGATCATGCCGATGACAATAATAGGGGTCAAATTAACCACAAAATCGGCAAAGGTCAAGTTGGCATAGGAGCCGATGAGGATGTTGGGCGGGTCGCCGATGAGGGTGGCGGTGCCCCCCATGTTGGAGGCAAAGACCTCGGGGATCAAAAAGCTCATGGGATTGACCTTCAGGGTCACGGCGATCTCAATGGTCACCGGGATCATCAGGAGCATGGTGGTAACGTTGTCCAAAAAGGCCGAACAGAATGCGGTCACCCACATGAGGATCGTCGACAGGATATAAATGTTGCCCCGGGCCAGGGCATAGGATTTATAAGCCAGCCACTGAAACATGCCCGTCTTTTTCAGGACGCCGACGATGATCATCATGCCCATGAGCAGGAAGATGACGTTCATGTCAATGGCGCCGATGGCGTCCTCAAAGGAGAGGATAAAATACCCTTTATCAAACGTCCCGGCCGTGTAGGAAATAAAGAGGATGAGGGCGGCGCCCAGCAGGGCCGCCAGGGTGCGGTGCATCAGTTCCGCGGCGATGATGACATAGACCAGCAGCAGGATGATGGTGGCGATCCAGAAGGCCGGGGTGATGGCCCGGTTCAGGGTGAAAATGGCCTGGCCCTGGAAGACCCTGTTGCCGTTCTGATCCACCCCGGTCTCGTGGACCTGGACCGCGGTGGGGGCCAGGGCCCGCCAGGAGGGCTTGCTGGCCGCGACTTCCACCTTGGCCTCCGGCAGGGTTCCCGCCGGCAGGATGAATTCCGCCAGGAAACTGCCGGATTTGCCGGTGACGATCTCCTCGGCCTTGACGGTCTTGACGTGGTGGCCGTTGACCAGGACCTCCACTTCCACTTCTCTGACGCCTTTCCCCTGGGGGTTGTTGATCACCCCGGCGATGCTCAGGCGGTCGCCGGCCGGCGGGGCCGGTGCGGCCGCAGCCGGACTGGTTAGGAAGGCCGCCAAAGGTAGGAGCAAAAGGATGAAGATGGCACAATATATCAGCTTCCGCATGGGCGTACGTTCCTCGTTGGATGAATTCTCCGGTGGACGGCAGCCACCGGGCTAGTTGGCCCGGAGGGGCTGGATGGCTCCGCCCCCCCGAGCTTTTATCTGGCCAATACCGGCATGCCTTGCAGCGGCCAGATGAGATAGATAAAAACGGCCAAAACCGCCATAAGAACCACATTGGCAATCCAGCCGTAGGTAAAAAATTCGCCGGTGGTGAATTGTTTGGACTCATAGGCAATGGCGTTGGGCGCCGCCCCGATCAAGAGAATAAAGGGCATGCCGGCGGTCACCAGGGAGGCAAATAAGATGACATGGGGCGCCACCCCCAGATACGGCGCAATGACCAGCGACACCGGCAGGGAAATGGCGATGGCCGCCACGTTCATGATGAAGTTGGTCATCATGAGGACAAAGAAGGCGATGCCCAGGACAAAGACCAGCCAATGGGCGTTGACGAACATGGTCAGCCAATGGATAGCGATCCACTCCGCCGCCTTGGTCTGCCAGAGGCAGAAGCCGATGGACATGGCGCCGCCGAAAAGGAGGATGATATTCCAGGGGATGGTCTCCAGATCCTCCACCGTCAGGGTGCGTGACAGGAAAAAGAGCAGTGTCCCCACCAGCATGATCCCGGCCCGATCCAGGTCCCGGAAGGCCGGCGAGGGCGGAAAGGCCTTGAGCACAAAGAGGAGGACGATGGCAACCACCGTCGCCACCACAAATTTTTCCTTATTGCTCATGGGCCCCAACTCTTTGGTGAGCTCCGCCGCCTTCTGGCGCAGGCCGGGGATGGTGTCCCGCTCCGGTTTGAAGCAGATAATAATGATCAGCCAGATCAGGATGATCATCAACAGACCGATGGGGGCCATGTACCAGATCAATTCAAAAAAGCCCACATCCTGGCCGGTAAACTTCTTGAACATGCCGGCGGCGGCCACGCCCCGGGCCGCCCCCAGAAAGGTAATAATGGAGCCGGCCCCGGCGGCCCAGGCCATGCCGATAAATAGGCCCTTGCCGAACTTGGTGGGCTTGCCGGAATCATCGTAGAGAGCGTTGATGGCCAGCAGGAGCGGGAAGGTGGCTGCGGCCACGGCCGTATGGGCCATGATCAGGGTCATGGCGCCTACTACCAGGAAGGTGCCCAAGAGGATGAATTTGGTCTGTTCGCCGACGATGCCCAACATCTTGTAAGCCATGCGCTTGGTGAGGCCGGTGCTGGAAAAGGCCAGGCCAATGATTACCGAGCCGAAGATGAACCAGACCGAAGGATCAAAAAAATCCCGCAGGGCCTCGTTGGCGGAGCGGATCTGAAACAACACCTGGAACAGTCCGATGGCAATGGAGGTGGCGCCGATGGGCATGACCTCAAAGACCCACCAGATGCCGGCCATGAGGAAGAGGCCGATGGACATCTTCCCTTCCCAGGAAAGCTGGAAGACCTTGCCGGCCGGATCTTTGGCGTCCGGCAGCCCGGGAAGAAAGTAAAAGAGGGCAAAGATAACTAATCCTAGGACGATAAAAAAGATGCGGCGCCAGTCGATGACTTTTTTCGGGGGTGCCAGCTTAATTTCTTCGGGCATCTCCGGCAGCCCGGCGCTCAAGGGTGCCTTTTTGGTTTCATCAGCCATGTCTGTCAACTCCTCGGGGTAGCGTGGTCAAGGGGGGCTCAGTCGCCCAGCACGACGTCGGAAATCTCTTTGAAGAGCTCGTTCATGCGCACCATACCCACCACCTTGTTGTCCTGGAGGACCGGCATCATGCCGACGTTTTCCTTAATCATCAGGAAGAGGGCCTTGGTGATGGGATCATCGCCGTTCACCGTGACTTTGATGGGGCTCATGACTTCGCTCACCGGCTTCTGGGAGGCCTCCTTCATGCCGGGGCCGAACATATCCCCCACGAGGACGGCCAGGGAGGGATCCGATTTGATCAATCCCTTGTCTTCGGCGAACCGGGGCTCCAGCCCCCGGACCACGTCCCGGAGGGTCAGCATACCCATGAGCTGATATTTTTCGTCAAACACCAAAACGGCCCGGGGCTCAAAGGTGCCCTCGAACTTGATGGCCGCTTCCCTGACAATGGCCATGGCCTGACGCAGGGTGAACCAATAGGGGATGTGAGGATAATCCTCCAACGGGATCATCAGATCCTTGACCTTCTTCTTGTACGGCATACTAACCTCCTTTATTAAGGCACGAGTCTTTACAGGATGAGGGGCATTCATGCCAAACGGTTCTGGTTGATCGTCAGCCAGGGAAGGACTCAGGTAGCGGCCCTGGGAGGCCACCTGGAGCAGCGCCGTCACCAACTCTTCGTGGGCCAGATATTTCAGGATATAACCGTCGGCACCGGCCTTAAAGGTCTCCCGGACAAAGCGTTTGTCGGAATGGATGGCCAAGGCCACGATCTTGAGGGCCGGCAGCGCAGCCCGGACCTGCCGCAGGATTTCCAGGCCGGTGCCGCCGGGCATCTCCATATCCAACAACAGCAGGTCCGGAGCGGTCTGTGCGACCGCAGCCATAATGCCGCCGGCATCGCTGGCCTCGGCGACGATCCGCAGACCCGGTTGCCCGGCCAGAATGGACCTGACGCTCTGACGCAGGGGCTCATGGGGCCCGGCCAGGAGCAGGGCGATGGGTCTGGCGGCGGTGTCGGTGGGCATACCTTTTTCCTGTCTGCTGGTCTGAGAGAACCTTTGCTCTGCTTGTCGATTATCCTAACGCCCCGGCAAAGAACTGTCTATTCTCCAATCCCTAATATTGGGCTGCGCAAATCCTAGTTTTTCCGTTCTCTTCTGGAGGGTGGGCAGGGACCAGGGGAAGGGCAGAGGACAAAGGACAGCTTTTTAGGGCGGGCTGGTTGGGTCTCGTGATTTTGTTCAATGGATGAAACAAATGTTTAAAAAATTAAACATAAAATTGATCGTGTGTTGATAACATATTGAAATAATATATAGAACATATTGAGCTAATCAGGCACAAATATTGCAATTGATATTTAAAGGGAGTGCATCGGCAAGGACCTGAACCAAACAAGGAGAAGGGAAGATGTTGAAAAAAACAGCTCTGTTGTGCGCCTTGATCATCTGCCTCATGGGCCTGACCCCGGCCCACGGCTATTTTATCACCAGCCCGTCGGACCGGGCCTTGAGTTGCGCCTGGGTGGATGATATGTCCCACTGGCCCCCGTTAAAGTATGTTAGCGCCACTTATGTCGGTTACTACTCTGCTTATGCCCAGGACAACCATTTCCGCTTTGACAGCTTCTATGCCGGCCAATACAATATGACCGGCCAGTACCTGGATAACGGCACGTATGACGATAATGGTTTTTCCAGCTTGCGGCTGAACTTTGTTTCGCCCACCAACGCGTTCGGCTTCCATTGGGGCGCGTCCGACTACCAGTGGACCCTGACGGCCTATGACACTGGCGATAATCCCCTGGCGTCCTACAATATGCCCATCACCACTTCCAGCAACGCCGGCGAGTTTTACGGCATCGCCACGGCCAATATATCCTATGCCCTGCTGACCAATATCTCTGGACACTATGACTGGGTCATGATTGACGACTTGCACATTGCCCAGCCCTGCCCCATCCCCATCCCCGGGGCGGTTCTGCTGCTGGGCACCGGCCTGCTGGGGCTGCTGGGTTTGAAGCGGAAAAAATCGATTTTGTAGTCGTTGGAAAAAGTTTTGTCCGCATCTCCCTTCCCCTAAACTTCTCTCCCTTAAGGGTGAGGGGAACATAAGGTCAGAACTTTGGGCAAATAATATATATGCACTTCCCAGCAGGGTCTTTGACCCTGCTTTTTTTTTGGGGCCTCAGGTCTGTGGTAAGGTTGGGGGCCAAATTTGGCCACCGCCCACTGGGCGATGGCCTGGGCGGAGCCGCTGTCGTCCATGAGTTTGCCAAAAATGGCCCCCAGCAGAAGGAAATAACGGAAAATACAGGATAATAAAATTGCCGGTGGCCTGCATGAAGACCTGGGTATAGGCCCCTAAAATCATTATATCCCCCTCCAGCAGCACCGCCAGCGAGGCCATGAGGGGCGCCACGATCACCACACTGATGCCCCGGTAGGCCAAGTAGATCAGCAATACCAGGGCCGGGAAATAGAATATTCTTTGGAAAATTAGTATCTTAGCAATGAGCGCCAAGGCAATTAATCGGTTAGCCATTTTGGGTAAGCTATATGGTTAGTGATTTCTATGAGATAGACGATTTTTAGTTGTGTATCAAGTTCTGCAAATTGGTCATGGCATTTTCGGCGCGTTCTTTTTTAAGGGCTATTCATGTCTGCCCGGCGAGACGATGGCTCTGAAGGTAGTTTAAAATTTTTACCGATCCTGCTGTAACTCCCTTTTTACCGGGGGCTGCCGTAGTCGGGGGCAAGTCAATCCGCCGGGAGGAGGCAGAGGTGACCATGCAAGCCGCCGGCCGGGCCGTGCGGATTCGGTCTGCCGGCACAAAGTGTCTGCAGGGCAGGCCGAATCCGCCTTCGGGGAACCAGCCACGTTCCCCCGGCCAAGGATAATCCGCCATTGTCATCCTGAGCCAAGCGAAGATCTTAGATCCTTCGGTCGCTCGCTTCCTCAGAATGACACCAAAGGCCTGTCTGAATAAACCTAGAGGCCAGCTGGGGATAAATTTTTTGTCATTTGAAACTGCGTACAAGAACCTGCCGGACATTACTGTGGTCATGCACAGATTCTGCGGGGCCGGCAGGTGGGAAGTTGCCAACCGACAACAGGAGTCGGACGGATCAGCCTGAGTCAAGTCCATTTTTAAGATGCCAGGGCAGCCTGCCGATGTAGTCCATAGGGAAACGCCCCGCCGGTGTGACGGAGAGATTGGGTGGATTGGTTCCGCCGGTGCCGGCCGGGGCAGACCAGACCAGGAGGCATGGAACACCGTTATGGGATTGCTCCAGAGATCATTGGAAGAGACCACTGGCTCAGCACCGGCTCAGGGCAGTGGAGCCGCGGCCCCGCCGGCAGCGGCGGTGGGGGGTTCTCTGCTGCCGGCCCAACGCCCCCCTGCCACTATGGCCGAGGTGGGGATTCCGGAAAACTTTTTGGCAAACCTGCTCCTGAAGCAGGCCTTCTATCTGGAGGTATTCACCCTGCCGGACATGACCGCCCGCCTGAAATTAAACTCGGCCTTGGTCATGGAACTCATTGATTATCTGCGGCGGGAGAAGTATGTGGAGGTGAAGGGGTCCGCCACTCTCAATGGCTCCGTGACGGCCATCAGTCAGAACTATCGTTATGCCTTGACCGAGGGGGGGAAGCGACGGGCCGCTCACCTTTTTGAATTTGACAACTATGTGGGGCCGGTGCCGGTCACCCTCCAGGACTATTGGCGGCAGGTGGAAGGTCAGAGCATCCGAAGCGTGCCGATCCGGGCGGAACAGCTGCATACCGCTTTTGTTGATCTGGTCATTGCCCCTGAGCTGCTGCAGCGGTTGGGGCCGGCCCTCCTGAGCGGCCAGCCCATCTTCATCTATGGTCCGCCGGGGAACGGCAAGACCGCCATTTCCCTGCGGTTGGGGGCAGTCCTGCCTGACCTCATCATGGTGCCCTATGCCCTTTATGTGGAGGGAAACGTTATCCGGGTGTTTGATGAGGTCACCCATCAACCGGTCCACGAGGAGGGGACCAGTATCTTTAAAGCCGATGCCCGCTGGGTGAAATGCCGGCGTCCCACCGTCCTGGTAGGTGGAGAGATGACCCTGGAGATGCTGGACTTGGCCTTTAATCCCATCCTGAAGTACTACGAGGCCCCTCTTCAGCTCAAGGCCAACAACGGCATCTTTATTGTGGATGATTTCGGCCGCCAGCGCCTGGCTCCCCAGGAGATGCTCAATCGCTGGATCATCCCCATGGAAAACCGCCGGGATTTCCTCTGCCTCCACACCGGCCAGAAGTTCGCCATCCCTTTTGATCAACTGCTGATCTTTTCGACCAATTTAGAGCCCGAGGTCCTGATGGACGCGGCCTTCCTGCGCCGACTGCGCTACAAGATCAAACTGGATCACGTCAATCGTGACCAGTTCCAAGAGATCTTTCGCCTGGTCTGCCGGAAGCATAACTTAGACTATAAAGAGGAGGTGGTAGAATATCTCTTGCGGACCCATTATGATCACCAGGGTCGCCCCCTGGATGCCTGCCACCCCCGGGACCTGGTGGAACAGATCCTGGATCAGGCCCGGTACCTGGATAAGCCGCCGATGTTGACCCGGGAAGCCATTGACCAGGCCTGTGGCACCTATTTTGTTAACTAGTGCCCATCCGGAAAGGTCCGAATTGAAAGGCGCACCTATCGGAGGGGCTTGGTTTAGCAAGCCCCGGAACGCTCTGTCACCTCTGCACCCGAAGTTTCCGGATGAGAGCTAGTTCAAATTCATGGTTTGCGGGTGACTCTTATACATCATGGCACTTAGTCCTAGTCCGAAAGGGTAAAGCCGGTGCCGGTCAGGCAGCGCCCCACGATAATCATGCCCCACCATTGTTCTTGGCCCGGCTCCACTTTGGTCAGGATGTCATCAAGGGTGCCACGGATGACTTTCTCTCGATCAGGATATCCGGCATAATAGACGATGGCCACCGGCAGATCACCGGGGTGGTGTTTTCTTAAGGTATGGATCAACCGGTGGACGTGTTTGAGGCCCATATAAAAGACCAGGGTGCCATTATACCGGGACAGATCTTTGGCCAAATCCCCGTCGTCGGGGCTTAAAAAGCTGGGGGCGGAGGTCAACAGCACAAAACGGGCCTTCCCCCCGGTGCTGGGCCGTTTCAGGGCGGCCATGGCCGCAGTCACGGCACCCAAACCGGGGATGATCTCCACCGCACTATCCTCCAACCCTCGCATCAGCCAAAAGGCCCGACTGTAGACCGTGGGGTCGCCGCCGGTGAGCAGGGCGATATTCTCTCCCCGGCGGAGGCGGGCCTGCATCTCTTGGAGAAAGGCCTCCCGCTGCCGCTCTTTGGCCGCGATCAGCTCCTGCCTGGCTTCAGGCGTGAGTTGGCGGAGATTCTGTTCCGGCCAGAGGTCTTTCCAGGGATCCAAGACCTTTTTGCCCTGCAGATAGGCCTGAAAAGGCGCGGCCAGCTCCGGGTGGCAGAGGATCAGATCGGCTTTCTGGATGGTCTCCAGGGCTTTCAAGGTGGCGTGTTCCGGCCCCGCCGGGCCCAGGCCCACCAGATAAAACTTGCCGGGCGAGGGTTGGGCCGTACCGCCGCCGGGAAGGACGAGGAGCAGCCAGAGAAGCACGGCCGTCATTTTCCTGAGAATGCACATGGTTAATCCTTTCTGCCAGGGGAACCGTATCATAAAAGGAGAGGCCCCCTGCCGCCGCTTCCGACCTTAATCTTGCCTGCAGATTACTGTTCCTTGCGCATCTTCCTGGCCTGCCACCAGGCGGCCAGGCCGGCCAGGAGCATGAGGAGGCCGACGCCGAACAGGGCCCGGGAGGCCCGCGAGGTGCCGGGGGGCGCCGCGGCGGCGGGCGGCTGGTTTTGGCCGGCCAGGCTGGCGGCCGGCACCTCCACCGCCAAGGTCAGCCGGTGGCCCATCTCATCATCGGCCACAAAACGCCAGTTCCCCGGGACATCGGGGACAAAGGCAAACTTGCCGTTGCGGTCGGTCCGGCCGGTCTGAAAGGGTTTATCGCCGTTGGGGGCGGTAACCGTCACTTTGGCAAAGCTCATGACTTCGCCCCCGGCGTATTTTGCCTCCACCACCCAACCGCCCTGGCAGACTGCGCCTTCGGTGCCATGGGCCTGGACGGTTTGGGGCAATAACAGAATAAGCCCAAGAATGATAGCTCCTTGCCACCTTACGCCTGTGGCCATCATGCATTTCTCCTCGTGGTGCTCGCCAGCCAATCTGACCCCCTGGTCAGGCTGCCAGCCCCAGGAATCGGCCGTCATGGCCTGGTAAAGCTCAAAAAGGTCATATATTGGACGTAATCAATATCCTGCCCCGCCGGGGCCGGCACCTGGTGACTGGCCATGATCATCTGCCAGCCCCGGTCCGCCAGCTTTAGGTGGACCTTGCCGTGGGCATCGGTGGTAAAGAGCTCCCGCACCTGTTCCACCCTGACCCTGGTATTGGCCAAGGGCAGACCCGAGAACAGTACCTGGACGGGCAATTCCTGTCCAGGGGCCAGGGTCAGGGGATCCTGCAGGGGCACGATTTCCAGAGGCAGCCCCAGCGGTTTGGTCGCTGCGGGGGTGGGCGCAAACAGGGTTTTGGCCGCCTGCATAGAGACAAAGGCCTCCTCCACCGTCAACCCCTGGGCCAGGGCTTCCTGTCTGCTGAGAAACTTCTTCCCCTGGGGGGTATTGACCCGCGGGCCCCATTCGGCCACCACCGTGACCATGGCCGGGGGCGCCGGCAGCTGCAACCCCAGCCGGGCCGCTTCGGGTTTGTTCCTGACCGCCAGGGGCTGCCCTTGGCGGTCATAGGCTTTCACGTCCTTAATCTTCTCGGGATGATAATCATAGAACTCAGCCGGCGGCAGGCCCCGGGCCACGAAAAAACTGTTGCCGGCCGACTGCACCCAAAGAAAATGGGCACCGGCACTGGCCGCCAAGAGAAGCGTCAGGCAGACCGCCAAGACCACCTTGTGCATCTGCACCCCCTATTAGAAAAAGAGCGTCATCTTGCCCATGACCAGGAAGCCCGGGACGATGGTGACGCCGTCGGCCGCCACAAAGAGAGGATATTTCCGGTTGAAGATATTCTCCAGGTCCAGAGTGAGTTCCACGTGTTTGAAGAACCGCCGGGAGAGAGAGGCGTCCATGGTAAAATACCCGCCGCTTTTGAAGGTGTTTTCATTATCAAAATACATGGTGACGTAATAATTGCCCTGCAGCAGGACGTTGACGATTTCGGGATTCTTGTACCAGACGCCGAAATGGATCTTATGGAGCGGGTCGGTGGGCAGATAATTCCCCTCCAGCTCGGGATTAGATTTATCTTGGTTGATCTTGGAGACGTTCCAGGTGTAGTTGCCGAAGATGGTCAGGTCCTTGCGGGGATCCCACTTCATTTCCACCTCCAGGCCATGGATATTGACCTTGGAGATGTTCTCGATAATATATTCCGAATATAGGCGGCCGCCCCGGATAAATTGGCGGATCAGGCGATCGCCGATATAATCCCGGGCCCAGGACTGATAAAAGGTCACCCGGCCCCAGAGCTGATCGGTAAAGAAGCGCTCCACCCCCACATCGTAAGCAATGATTTTTTCCGGTTGCAGATCAGGGTTGGCATACCGGAAGTAGGTGCCGCCGCCCCGCACCTGGTTTTTATAAAGCTCGAAAAGGCTGGGGGCCCGGAAGCCGGTACCGGCTGAGACCTTGAGGGCGGTCTTGTCATCGGGATGGTAGGTCACACCGCCTTTGGGTGAAAAATTCGTCCATTGCGCAGTGGGATAGGAGTTGTCATACGCGGTCCGGGGCGCTTCGGGACGCCCATCCCAGGTCCGTCCTTGGGAGGACTCGACCCAATCGAAACGGGCTCCCAGATTAACGATCAGGCGCTCGTGAAAAAAGGTAAGGTCGGCGTTAATAAAGGGAGACAGGAAGAGCTGCTCGCCCTGGGAGCCGGCGTTGCGTACTACCTTCATATATTGTTCTTCATAGGTCCACCAGACTTTTTTCACGGCAAAGCCACCGGTCACCGTGGCCCAGGTGGTCGGCAGGTAGGTACTCTGCAGGTCCAGACCCCAGACCGAGGGTCGGGGAAATTTTTCCTTGCGGTTCAGGGAGGCATAATTGTCCCCCGTCGCATCTTGGAAGGCCGTCTTGGCCGCCTGATTGAGATAGGTCACGGTCCGGAAACTGACCTGATCCCATTTCTGCTCATAGGTGAGGTTATAGAGGTTGAGACCTAAGGTATTGTGGAAGTTGGGCCGCCCCTGTCCCTGATTGTGAATATAGAAAACATTGGTAAAACTTAACTGGGACTGGGGCGTCAAGTCGTAGGTGACCTTGCCGAAAATACGGCCGATCTGGCTGTAGCGCTTGATGTTATAGGGCGCAATGGGCGATTCCATGAAAAAGCCATGACTTTTGTCATACCCGCCGGTAAAAACAATGCCGGCTTGGTCAATCATCTGGTTATGATAGACGTCGCCGCCGAAGGTATTGCCGTTGCCGGCCTTGCCGGTGATACTGGTCTCCCGGGGTTCCTGGGGGTTCTTGGTGATGACGTTGATGACGCCGCCCAGGCCCTCGGAGCCGTACAGGGCCGACATGGGACCCCGGACGATCTCGATGCGCTCGATGGCCTTCTTGGGAATGTAACCGAAAGCCACCCAGGCGATGGAATTGTTGAAGTTGTCATTCTGGGGAACGCCGTCCACCAGGAATAACACCCGGTTGGGACCCACCCCCCGCATCTTCAGAGGACTGTTGATACCGTTGGTGTGCAGGGCATAATGCCGGAAATTATAAATGCCCGCTGCCTGCCGGACAATGTCTTCCACATTATCGAACGGCGAGGCCTCGATCTGCTCCCGGGTGATGACGGTGACGCTCTGGGGCGTGTCAAAGACCCGGCGTTCGGTGCGGCTGGCGGTAATGGCAATTTCGTCCACCATCTGGACCCCTGCCGGAGCCCCCTGGGGCTGCGGCTCTGCCTGTGCCTCCGGCGGCACGACAATATCCTGATCCTGGCCCCGGACCTCATTCCCCCCCAATAACATCCCCAGGCCCAGAGCGAGCGCCAGGGTAATAATCTTTACCCGGCTGGCACTATCCTTGAACCCCATACCCTCTTTCCCCCTTTTGGCAGTTCGTAGTTTATAGTTTGTAGTGGTCAGAGGCAATTTGCCTGTTGGCAGTCATTTCCTCCAACTTGGGCATGCCCTGCCCGCCGTGCCATCGGTATGTTCAGTCTTTGCGGCTGACTTTGATGCGTCAGGGCAAGATGCAGATCAAAAGTGAATCCTTTCACTTGTATAGCCCAAAAAAAAAGCCACGAACACTCTTCCCGATTGCTGGAGAGCCTTCGTGGCTTTTTACGATTCTTCTGAGACTGATTTAATTAAAGTCCGGGGTTCTTCCCCTTATTTTGCACCAATGATATATATTTTGGGTTTTCTTGTCAAACATTTTTCACCTGGAAGAATCTCAGCGCTGACAGAGCTCCTTGACCGCGGTCTTCACCTTGGCGATGTCCTCGGGCTGCAACTTCAGGTTCTTGTTCTTCTCAATGCCCAGTTCGGTGATCAACAGATACCGTTTGATGGGGATCTCGGCATGCTCCAAAATGGCCTTGGCGCAGCCGATGTCGCAGCCGTCGATGACCACCATATCCTCGATATCCCGCGCCGATTGCAGGAAGCCGCTGAGATGGGCGCCGACTCCGGCCAGGCAATAGAGTTTGCCGAAGCCTTCCTGGGTTAATTCCACCGCCACCTGGTTGGACAACTGTCCCACATTGGAGCCGCCGGCGCAGGCTAAAAACATCCGGGGCACCGAGGGGGCACAACACTCATCTGCCATAGTCTTTCCCTCCCGAAAGAATTTCTCTTGACAAAGAACATATAGGAATATAGTTATATAGAATATAGGAACGAAAAAATGCTGTCAAGAGGCAACCCGGTGGGCACGGAGCCGAGCTGCCCAGCAGGGGTTCTTCCTCTCCTGCATTATCGTGGGGATACCGCCATGTTTAAAAAGATTGTCTTAGCCACCGATCTTTCGCCCGCCTGGGATGAGATTGTCGCCTGCGGCGCCGAATTCCGGGCTTTGGGGTGCTCCCAGGTCATACTTACCCATATCATCACCGATCAATTTTCCCTGGGTCTGGAAGCGGTCTGGCGCCAGGAGGCCGAACCGAAGTTGGAGGTGGAGAAGCGCCTCTTGGAGGAACAGGGTTTGGAGGTCATCGTGGAGATGCCCCTGGGCTTGCCGGGGTATTCCATCAATGATGTGGCCGCCCGGCACTGCGCTTCCCTCATCGTCGTGGGTTCCCATGGCCGGTCCCTGTGGCGGGAGAATGTCCTGGGGAGCACGGCCAGCGCGGTGTTGCACCACACCCGTTACCCGGTCCTCCTCCTGAAGGTGAGGGTCAAAAAGGAAGAAGCCCGAGCCAGCTGCCGCTTTCCCGGTACCGCCCTCTTCCAGCATGTGCTCTATCTGACGGACTTTTCCGAGATCGCCGAAACCGCCTTCACCTATCTGGAAAAGTTGGCCCCCCACGGTCTGGCCCAGGTGACCATCCTGCATGCGGTCCATGGCAAAGAGGCCACCACGCTTACCTCGCCGTTGCTGGGCGGTATCGAGGTCACGCCGCAGCAGTATCTCCAGGCCCTCAAGGAGAGACTCAGCCAAGCCGGGGTCTCCCAGGTCAATATCCAGATGGCCTCGGGACCCCCCTTGACCATGATCCAGGGTGCCTGGCTTCTGGAAGAATTTTCGCTGATCATCATGGGGACCCAGGGGAAGGGGCTGATCAAGGAGATCCTTTTGGGCAGCGTGGCCAACAACGTCGCCCGCCTGGCCCCCTGCCCGGTGCTGCTGATCCCTCGGACCGCATGTGCCGCAGAATAGGTGGCAGGAGTGGTAGTTCGTAGTTCGTAGTGCCTTAAATTTCGAGACTGTCCTTGAAAATTCGGGTTGGTCGTTGGAGCGAGGCTTGGGCAGATCTGAGACCTGCCTCCATATAAGGATTATCTCAACTGCCTACTCCCCTTTGACTACTTTAATTGCATAGTAATTGCCATTGGTTATAAAAGTTACCCGCAAACCATGAAAATACAAGTTATTGCCTTTGGGTAGCCTGGGCGGGCACGGAGGCCCGCCCCACTAACAAAGGTACGATTATGAACTATGAACTATGAACTTTATTTTCATGGTGAATCGGACCTGTGCACCTCCAGTGAAAAGTTATGAATAGCAATGAGATCACCCAAATATCCATCGCCGGTCTGAAGATCGGCATCACCGGTCTGCAGGCCGCCATCGAGGCGGCCCAGGCCCTGGCCGGGGCGTCTGAAGAGGAAATTGCCCAGTTTCTCTTTGAGTACCTGAAAAAGAAAAATTATATCCCCGGTGCTGCGGCCGACGAATATCGCCAGGCCTTTTTACGGGAGTATAAGAAGGCCCGGGGCGAAGCGGTGGTGGAGGAACGCCGGGGGGTGTCCATTAAAGTCCTGGGGCCGGGCTGCGCCGCCTGCCGCCAACTGGAGCAGAATATCATGGCCGTGGTGGCGGAGTTGGGCCTGCCGGCCGATATCGAGCATATCACCGATATCAAGGAGATCGCCCGGTTGGGCGTCGTCTCCACTCCCGGCCTCATGATCAACGATGAGCTGAAGGCTGCCGGGCACGCCCCTAATAGGGAAAAGCTCAAGAAGCTTCTGCAGGAGGCCACGGCGCGATAAGGGATTAGGGATTAGGGAAAAGGGAAAAGGAAAAAGGAAAATGTCATGTTAGTGGAAAAATACACCGATATCAATATCTTTCGGCCGGAGTGCAATTTTTCCTTTGACTCGGTGAATGTCATTGCCACCTTTGACGCCGACGTCAGCCCGGTCCTGCCCTACCTGAATGCCACTCTGGGCGGCTATGCCTTCGATGCGGCCACCCCCACCCTGACCCTGAAGAGCAGCGGTAAGTTGGTCACCATCCGCCCCACCAGCGTGGCCATCAATGGCCTGAAGGATCAGGAAGAGGTCCAACGGGTCCTGAACTGGCTGAAGAATGAAATCAATGACACTTACGAACAGCGGGACAGCCTGCAGCCCTCCTACACTTCCCGGCCGCTGATTAATGTGGTGGCCATCCTCAAGTATCTGCCCCGGACCAATTGCCGGGAGTGTGGCGAACCCACCTGTATGGCCTTTGCGGCCAAGATCCGGGACGGCGAACGCACCCCCGAGGATTGCCCGCCCTTGACCCCGGAGCAACGGGAAGAGTTTACGGCCTTCCTCCAGGCCTCGGGCTGGACCGCCCTGGACGCGGATTTATGGTAGTTGCCATGACTTATAATAGTCACCCGCGAACCAGGAAAATAAAGGTTGATCCCAGGGGAACGGCCGGGGCCGGCAATGATGCCGGCCCTACGGACTCCCCTCTAATCTCTACGAACTATGAACTACGAACATTATTTTCTAACTAATTGCCATTATTGATAAAAATCACCAGCGAACCATGAAAATAAAGGTCGCTGCCAGTGGCTACCTTGGGCGGGCACGGAGGCCCGCCCCACTAAAAGAGAAGCTCTTCCGGAAACCGGAAACCTTATTTTCTTGGTAATTGCCATGGGTTATAGAACGCACCCGCAAACCAGGAAAATTGGTGCTGGCCATGGGTGAGGGCGGGCGCAGGCTGGAAAGCCGGCGCCACCAACGGAAATTAAGGTCACCGCCTTTGGCTGAATTGGGCGGGCACGGAGGCCCGCCCCACGAAAAATTTTTTTCTGGAAACCGGAAACCGGAAACCATCAACCAGAAACCGGAAACCCCTATGAAACTGTTACTCAAAGTCATGAAGGCTTTGGCCGATGGCAACCGGCTGCGCATCCTGCGCCTGCTCCTGGACCGGCCCCGATGCGTCTGTGAACTGCAGCGGGCCTTGGGCATTACCCAACCCAGCGTCTCCAAGCACCTGCGCATCCTGGAGGAAGCCGGGTTGGTGGAAAAAGAGCGCAGCGGCCAGTTTATCGATTATCGTCTGGCCCCCGCCCCCGATTCCCTCGATGAGCGGGCCGCCCTCATGGGCCACCTGATCCCCTGGCTCAGGGATGATCCGGAGCTCAAGGCCTTCAGCCTCAGGGCCGCCCAGATCGACCGCCGCAGCCTCTGCTCGCGCCCCGGCACCGCCGAACCTGAAGCAGGCCGGATTCTCGAGGCTTAATCGGAGTCTGTAAGCAGAAAATTCTTGGCAGTCTCAGGTGGAAAAATACTCCCCTTGACCGATAAATTGATATATACCTATAATTGCATGTCATCAAGGAGTAGTCATGACGGAACGTTATAAGTTTCTCCTGCTGGTGGTGATCTTTGTCATCATCTACTATATGCCCGTGGATTCAGCCCGCCTGCAGGGGGCTATCCTCGAATCTCTCTACCTCTTGCAGGAATACGCCCGGGAACACGTCCTCACCTGTCTGATCCCGGCTTTTTTCATTGCCGGGGCCATCGGCGTTTTTATCAGTCAGCAGTCGGTCATCAAGTATCTGGGGGCCGGCGCCAATAAGGTCCTGGCCTATGGGGTGGCTTCGGTCTCCGGCACCATCCTGGCGGTCTGCTCCTGCACGGTCCTGCCCATGTTCGCCGGCATCTACACCCGGGGCGCGGGTTTGGGCCCGGCCACGGCCTTTCTCTATTCCGGTCCGGCCATCAACGTCCTGGCCATCATCCTGTCGGCCCGGGTCCTGGGCATGCCCTTCGGCATCGCCCGGGCCATCGGCGCGGTGGTCTTTTCCGTGGTCATCGGCCTGCTCATGGCGGTCATCTTCCGCCAGTCCGAGCAGGAGCGGCAGGAGGGCGGTCTGGCCATGGTGGCTGAAGAACCGGCCAAGACCTTGGGCCAGCAGGCCGCCTTTTTCTTCAACCTGGTGGCCATCCTGGTCTTTGCCGCCTGGGCCAAACCCAGTATGCCGGTGGGTTTTTATCAGGCAGTGTTCAACATCAAGTGGTACCTTACCATCGCTTTCCTCATTTCTCTGGCCATTCTCCTCAAGGTCTGGTTCAACAAGGAAGAGATCACCGAATGGCTGGAGGCTACCTGGACCTTTGTCAAACTGATCTTTCCCCTGCTCCTGGGCGGGGTGGTGGTCAGCGGCCTGCTCCTGGGCCGGCCGGGGAGCGATGCCGGCCTCATCCCCGACCGCTATGTCACCGCCCTGGTGGGCGGCAACAGTCTGGGGGCCAACTTCTTTGCCGCCCTTTCCGGCGCCTTATTTTACTTCGCCACCCTCACCGAGGTGCCCATCGTCCAGGGCCTGTTGGGCTCGGGTATGGGCCACGGCCCGGCCCTGGCCCTGCTCCTGGCCGGGCCAGCCCTGAGTCTCCCCAGCATGATAGTGATCAACAGCATCATGGGGTTCAAAAGGACCGCCGTCTTCATCAGCCTGGTGGTCATTCTATCTACCCTGGTGGGTTGGGTCTTCGGTATGGTATACTAACCCCTGGCCCCGTTAGCCGGGGCCAACCACAATTCAGTCCTGTGACGCAAGGAGAACAACTTTTGGTGTTAAAAACGAGCAGATATATATTCGTGGCCTGCCTGGTGGCGGTCTGTCTCTGTTGGAGCTTCCCGGCCCTGAGCCAGAGTACGGCTCCGGCCGCGGCCAAACCGGCCCTGTGGGATTTCGGCATGGGGATGTGTGCCCCCTGTATCCAGATGGAGAAGATCCTGGCCGCCATCAAAAGTAAATATGGCGACCAGATCGAGGTGCGGCTGGTCATGGCTGAAAAGGAAAAACCCCTCTTTCAGCAATATAAGATCATGGTGGTGCCCACCCAGGTCTTCCTGGATGCCAACGGCAAAGAGGTGGACCGCCACATGGGGTTCATGCCCGAAGAGGCCCTGGTGGCCAAACTTAAGCAATTGAATTTCATCAAGTAAGGGGTAACCGGTATGGATCTCTCGGCGGCATTAGGGGAGTTGGTCAAGAACCAGCCGGCCCTGGCCTTCGGCGCCTCGTGTCTGGGCGGCGTATTGGCCACGGCCAGCCCCTGCATTCTGGCCAGCATCCCTTTGGTCATCGGCTTTGTGGGCGGCTATGCCGGGGCCAATAAAAGACAGGCCTTTTTTTATTCACTGACCTTTGTGGTGGGCCTGGCCATCGTCATGTCCGCCCTCGGGGCCCTCGCCTCCCTCATGGGCACCATGTTCGGCATGAGCGGCCCGGTCTGGTACTTTATCCTGGCCGCCGTGCTCATTGTCATGGGCCTGCACCTGTCAGGGGTCATCAATCTGAAGTTGGAGGGCTCCCAGCGGCTGCTGCCCAAGCGCACCGGCCTGGTAGGCGCCCTGATCCTGGGCATGCTCTTCGGCACGGTGCTCTCGCCCTGTGCCAGCCCGGTTTTGGTGGTCATCCTGACCCTGGCGGCGGTCCAGCAGCAGGTGGCTTACGGTACGGCCCTGCTCTTCTTCTATGCCCTGGGACAGGGCACCCTCATCATCCTGGCCGGAACGTTCACCAGCGTCCTGGAAGAATATCTGGCCTCCAAGGGGACCAGGTTGGGGCTGTCCATCCAGAAGACGGCCGGCAGCCTGCTCTTCCTGGCCGGTGTTTATATGTTGTATCAGGGTATCCAGACCCTCATCTAAGGCCATGTCTCTCTTGCGGATGAAGCTCGGCCCCCTGATGCTGGCGGGATTATTTTGGGCCGCTGTGGCGGTCGGGTTTGCCCCGGCCGTCGGCGCGACCCAGGCTCCGGCCAAGATCGCTCTGGTGGTCTACATCACCACCAGCAAGGCCTGTGGCTGCACCCTGGAGCTCTGTCAGGCCGGGGATCAACTTATCGGGCAGATCTTTGCCAATGGCCGGGAGGTGCCCCTGGAGCGGCTGGATTACGGCAAGGATCCTGAGGCCGCCAAAGGGTTCATCATGGATTATCGCCTCATCACCCTGCCGGCCCTCCTCTTTTTGGACTCCCGGGGCAATCTCGTGGCCCGGTGGCAGGGGTTGCTGCCCAAAGAAGAAATCCTGGCAAAGTTAAAGGAACATAGCCTTTAGGGGCTGACCGGCAACGACTAGACGAGGAGGGCAAGGCCATGAACTCCCAGCATAACTCGCCACCGCCGCCGCTGCGGCCGGTCCGGGTGCAGCTGGAGCCGGCGCTGGCTCAGCTCCAGTATCGGTCGGTCTCGGCTCCATCAGACAGCGAACCGGAAGTCGCGCCCGCGGCCGGGACCCGCCGGCAATGGTTGACCGATCTGAAGAAATACGGCAAATGGTGGCTGGTTTTTGCCGGCATCTATGCCAGCTCCTCGGTCTGCCCCTTCTGCGGCAAGCCGGGCTGTCCGGTGGGGCCGGGGGCCGCTAGCCTGGTGGGGCTGGTTTTTGCCTGGGTGATAACCTTTGGGAAAAACCTGCGGCAACGGCTGCAGACCCTGTTGGCCACGTTTTGGGGGTGAGCCATGGCCTTGTTGTCCAAGATTGACAACCTGGAGATTTTCCGACCGAAAATGGACACGATCCGGGATCGTCTCCATGCCATCGCCACCTTCAGCGCCGATATTGCGCCGGTGTTCCCCTATCTCAACGCCGAACTGGGCGGCTGGGAATACGACCAACAGCATCAGACCCTGATGCTGAAGCTGAGCGACGGCAAATGGATCACCCTGCACGCCCACCAGATCGCCTTCCGGGGCATGAAGGATCTGGACGAGACCCATGCCCTGGTGAAATGGATCACTGACCAGATCAACGAGGTTTACGAGCGGCGGGAGCAGATCACGCCCCGCTATACCAGCCAGGCGGGGCTGAAGGTCATCGAGATCCTCAGGACTCTTCCCATGACCAACTGCAAGGCCTGCGGCTACCCCACCTGCATGGCCTTTGCCACCGCCCTGCGGGAGGGAGAGACCACCCCCCAGGCCTGCCCACCCCTGTGGGAGGAAAAGTATCAGGCCAAACGGGAAAAACTCCTGGCCTACCTGGCCGAATTCGGCTGGCGGCCCTTAGATTATGATGTGCTACAGGAAAACCATGGAGAAGACCGCTAAAACTATTCATATCCATTGGCAGCGGCTCCTGGACGGGGGCGAAACCTGCCAGCGCTGCGGCGCTACGGAAACGGCGGTGGAGGAGGCCTGCCGCCGCCTCCAGGAAGCCCTGGGTCCCTGGGGAGTAAGGGTGGTGTTGGAGAAAACCACCCTGGACCCTGCGGCCTTTGCCCGGGACCCGCAGCAGTCCAATCTCATCACCTTGAATGGCCGTCCCCTGGAAGAGTGGCTCCAGGCCAGCACCGGCCAGAGCCCCTGCTGCGGCCCCTGCGGCGACAATGAGTGTCGGACCCTGGAACTCAATGGTCAGGTCTATGAGGCCATCCCGGCGGAGCTCATCGTCCAGGCCGGCCTGCTGGCGGCCCGACCGTTCCTGCCAAGGCTGGCGGGAGAATGTTGCCCGAGAAATTAGACTTGTCAGTTGATAGTTGTTAGAGTTTTCCGGCAACAGTTCTTTCAGTGGGGCGGGCCTCCGTGCCCGCCCAGCCCTGCCACCTGGGGCTAACTTCCATTTTGATAGTCCACGAGTGACTTATATAACTAATTGCCATTACTGATAAAAGTCACCCGCAAACCATGAAATATAAGGTTGGTCTCAGGGGGCCGGCAGGGATGCCGGCCCTACGGACTCCCCTCTAATCTCTATGAACTATGAACTACAAACTTTTATCTTAGTAATTACTATTAGTTAAAAAAGTCACCCGCAAGCCATGAGAATAAAGGTTGTTGCCTGTGGCCAGCTGGGGCGGGCACGGAGGCCCGCCCCACTAGTAAAGATCCAACTATGAACTTTAACTTAGTTCAAAACCTCACATTCCACTACATGTCATTCTGGGCAAAGCGAAGAATCTGGCATGTTCACGAGGTTAAATCCCTCACTTCGTTCCGGATGAAAAGAATAGATTTTGAAATGGCTTCTGCGAACTTTATTTTTTGATTGATTAAAAATAGCCGATAAAAAAATAAGGCGCGGCCAATCGGCCGCCCTGGTAATTACAGGAGGATATCCCGTGGAAATCAAAATCTTGGGCACTGGCTGCCCCAAATGCGAACAGTTAACCAAAAATGTAAAAGAGGCCGTGCAGCAGGCCGGCATCCAGGCCGAAGTGGAAAAGGTCACCGATATCAAGACGATCTCCTCATACGGGGTGATGATGACGCCGGCTCTGGTCATCGACGGCCAGGTGAAATCGGTGGGCAAACTCCTCAAACCCGAAGAAATCGCCAAATTTTTTTAGCAGCTGGGAGTCTCTAACAGGCAGACCAGTCGAGAGACAATTATGCATCTGCACCACAAGTTTCCATGGCTGCTGGGGCTGGCCGCGCTTTGCCTGGTGATTCCCCTGGCCACTGTTGCCGGCGCTGGCCCCCGGGCCGAAGTCAGTCAGACTGTCCATGATTTCGGCGAGGTCTTTGAAGATCAGGCTTTGACCCATACCTTTGAGGTCAAAAATGCCGGTGATGCCCCGCTGATTATCAAACACATTGATTCGGACTGTGCCTGCACCACCAGCGAGGCCGATCGGCGCATCCCCCCCGGGGGCGTCGGCCGGATCCAGCTCTCCATCGAGCCCTATTCGGTGCTGCGGCAGTTTGCCAAAAAGACGACCCTCTTCCTCAATGACCCGGCCAACCCGGCCATCGTCCTGACCATGCAGGGGTATGGCAAACCTTTTATTGAGATCATCCCCAACCATATTGTCCGCTTGGAGGGCAAACCCGGTGAGGAGATCCGCAAACAGGTGCGCTTTGTCTCCCATCTCAAGGAACCATGGGAGATCAAAGAAGCGCGCACCAATATCCCCCAAGAGATCAACATCAAGGTGATTCCGGAGGTGCCGGGGCGCATTTATGTGGTGGAGGTCAGCAACAAGAAGCGGGACGCCGGCAATTTCTCCGGCAACATCGAGCTGTTCACCACCTCCGAGAAACGGCCCCGGATGATCATGCGAGTCTTTGGGGATTTTTACTTTGGGGGGATAGCCGGTTAAGGGGCTGACAGAAACCGGCGCCGGTGGGCTGAATTGCGGCTACTGGCGTCGGGATCGGCTTCCGGCTCTCCTTTTAGGTATCTTGTCAATGATTAATCTGGAAGATTTTCGCACCGGCCGGATGGGTCTGCCCTTCTCCTGCGTAGACGAGATTCCCGACTGCTGCGGCCGCTGCCACTACCTGGTCTGCCAGGAAACGGCCTGTGCCTTGCCCTATTATTACTGCGGTTACAATCTGCCGGACCGGATTAATGACGCGGTGCCGGCCTGCCTGGCGTCGCCACGGGATGGTGACTGAGGAGTCAGGGGGGCGCTATGGGCAGATTGTCCCTAACCAAGGCTATCAGACGGGCGAAGGTTTGGGCCCAGGTCGGGGTGTGATCCTGGCCGGTGAAAAGGTGGGCCAGCTCGTGGCAGAGGGTGGTAAGCCGCTGGCCCGGCGGGTAAAGCAGAATGGCCCGCTGGTGGTGATAGGCCTCCGCCAGCAGGCAGACGTCGTCCTGCCAATAAAGGCGCCAGTCGTTACGGGCCGCGGGATTTTCCAGGACCGTCACCGCTTCCTGGCCGCAGGCGCTGCAGAGCCGGGCTGCCCAGTCCTGTAATTCCGCCACCCCCCGGTTGGCCTCCAGCTCAGGGGCGTAGCGCCGGCAACCCCGACACCAGACCTGGCCATCACAGACCAGGTCGGCATGCGCCGTTAGGTCCAGGGAACGGCCACATCCGGGGCAAGACACGGGCTCTCGGTCACCGGGTGTGGCCGTTGATCTTTCCGGTATCACTGCTGCCGTTTTCCCGTGGGGTCAGATCCCGGCCATAATCTGGTCAAATTCCGCCGCGGTCACCGCCGGCGCGGTGCTGAAAGCGATACCGGTCATTTTGTTTAAGGCCACCGACACCTGCATAGCCTGCTCAATCCCCGGCAGATTGAGGATAAAGACCAGGTCCTGATCCCCCAGGGTGGCATACATCCCCTGCACCTGACCGCCGAACTTCTTAATGGTATTAGTGATCTGCTGGGTCCGGGCCGGACTCATGCCCTGCAAGGCCGCCGCCGAATATTTGCCGAATAGGATAAAGGTTGCCATAAGTCTTCCTCCGGGGCGCCGAAAACCCCCTCTACACTGAGTGTTAGTGTAACATGCCGGGATGTAAAAGGAAATTTTTCTTTTCCCTTTTCCCTCCTCCCTTTTCCCTTTACTGCCCCAGCCGGGCCTCCACGGCCTTCCAGTCGATGTTCTTGAAAAAGGCCTCGATATACTCCGCCCGTTTCAGGCCGTAATCCGGGATAAAGGCGTGTTCAAAGACATCCATGATGAGCAGCGGCCGGCCGCCGGCCAGGTGGGCGACATCGTGTTCATTGATCCAGGTATTGATGAGGCGGCCATTGGTGGGGTCTTCATAGAGCACCACCCAGCCGATGCCGCGCATGGCGCCGGTGGCCTTGAAATCAGCCTGCCAGTTTTCCAGACTGCCGAACTGTTCGGCCAGTTTTTTGGCGATCTTGCTGTTGGGGTCCAATTTGCCGTCGCCGCCCAGATTGCCGAAATAGAGCTCATGCAGGCGCATGCCGTTGAACTCCCAACCCAGACGCCGTTTGATCTCGGCATAGGCGGGGGTGTTGGCGGCGATCTTGCTCAGGGTCTCCAAGAGGTCGTTGGTATTCTTGACGTAGCCCTGGTAGAGGGTGAAGTGCAGGTCCAGGGCCTTGTCGCTGAAACCAGCCATGCCCTTGAGTTTGCTGAAATCCTTGGCAGTATAGGGCGCCACGGCGGCCGCCACCGACGCGGCTGCAGTGACCAGCGTTATCGCCACCACGACAAGCAATGCTGCTTTTATCCTCAGAATCATAAAATCCTCCTTTGCCAATGCTCCGGCGCCATAACCTGGCCCTGGGTTCACCGGTCTGGAACGGCCGTCTGGCCTGGATTACTCTCCGGCCGTCAAACTTTAGACTTCCGCTGCTATGATATCATGGGAGACCGACTCTGGGAAAGAAAAAAGCCGGAAACAACGGCAGGAAAGGAAAGAAGGGGGATTTTTCCCGGGGCTTGGCTTGACAACCGCCCAGCAAGCCGTTATATATATATGATTATTGCGGCGGGCCGTTAACTCAGTCGGTAGAGTATCTGCCTTTTAAGCAGAGAGTCGTTGGTTCGAGTCCAACACGGCCCACCAAGAGAGATGCGTCCCCATCGTCTAGCCTGGTCCAGGACACCGGCCTTTCACGCCGGCAACCGGGGTTCAAATCCCCGTGGGGACGCCAATGAAAATCAAGGGGTTAGCACGTCAGGCTAACCCCTTTTTGTATCTTATCCCCATCCCTGTCCCCAAAATTTAGGAAACCCCGGCAGCATCAGCCTCTCGGGGGTATGGAGGTTTGGGCCGCTTGCCCGGCGAAGGTTTTACCAGGGGTCAGGAGAGAGCGACCCTCTCCGGGCCGCCTGACATTTTAGGGGCGTCATCATCGTTTGACCAACGGGGGGCTGAACCCTTTATCCGGATCTTCGAGGAGAAGCAGGTCAGCTGGCCGGGTGTTGAAGAACCTGCCGGCGGTCAGGGAGACGGTCAGCCCCTGGTGGACATCTGCAACCGCCAGAGGCTGATGGAAAAGAACGGCCATTTACTGACCGCGGCGGCGGGCAATCCGGTGCGGCTACAACCCCACCGTTTCCTGGGGGTCAATCTGGTGGATAGCCGTACCCACCGGCACCTTGGGGTAGAAATAAGTTGATTTGCGGGGCATGATCAGACCGCTGCTGGCCACCTCCTGGACATGTTCGATGCGGGTGGGGTTGAGGAGGAAGCCCAGGCCGACTTCGCCCTTTTCCAAGGCCGCCAAGGCGCCGCTGACGGTGCTGTCGTAATGGAAGATGGCATCATCGTCCTGCTGGGCAGGGGTCAAGCCCATGACCTTCTCGAAAATCAGGAAATTGAGGGCCACCACATCCAGTTGGGCCAGGGCCGGCGGCAGGTGCGCCGCCATGGGGCTGGCCATGATCCCGGCTTTGGGACGCAGGAGGACGGCCCGATGGGAAGGGGTGATCATCAGGATGGCAGTGCCAAAGCGTCCCGCCTCGGCCAGCTTCCGGGTGAGGGTGGCGGTCTGGGTCGCCAGGGGACCGGCCAGGGCGATGGGGGTCAGATCAAAATAATAGGGGAGATGCTGCATCAGGGCTTCTTCAGAAAAGCTTGGCAGATGGCGGATATCCAGGAGACGGTGGGCCGGCCTGATGACCAGGTCCGGGTCCGAGAGGTTGCTCAGATACATAAGGACATAGTTGAAGCTGGCTTCGGAAGGGGCCTCCGGATGCTGTTCCTGGAGATGGTGGCGGTATGCCAGAGCGGTTTCATAGCGGTGGTGGCCATCGGCAATGAACAGGGGGAGCTCGGCCATGGCCGCGGCCGTGGCCTTCAGGACCGGCGGCGCCGTCACTCGGAAAAACCGGTGCCAGGACCCTTCATAATCTTGAAAATGATAGAGTGGTTTCTCCGGCAGACCCTGATGCAGGGCGGTCAGGACTAAGTTCTGGGGGTCCGGATAGAGGGCAAATACCGCAGAAAGCTGCGACCTGACCTGCTGCATCAGTTTGAAACGGTCATGCTTGTGGGCCGAGAAGGTCTTTTCGTGGGGACGGACCACGCCGCTGTCAAAAGATTCCAGGCGGATCAAGCCTACTAAAGCCCGCCGGATATGGGTGCGGCCCTCCAGCTGATAGCGGGTTTCCCAATAGAACAGGGCCGGGGCGTCATCCCGGATTAAAATTCCCTCCTCCTGCCAAGCTCGCATGGTGACAGCGGCCTGTACATAGCGGGAATCGGGATCAGGATCGCCCGGAAGCGGCTGGGGCAGGATCAGACGGACGATATTGTAGGGATGCTGTTGGTAAAACCGGGCCCGTTGCTCCGCCGTGATGACGTCATACGGCGGAGTGACGATGGGGCCGAGATCGGTAATCTTTTCCGGATTATAATGCAATGCCCGCCAGGGGACCAGGACAGCCATGACCGTGTATCCTTATCGCAGAGTAATTAAAAAATTTAATCTATCAGATTATTTTGAATCGTCAACTCAGTTTCCGGCGGCGCCGCCGCTGCCCCGGCACTGCCCCACCCAAAAACTTTTTCCCACCCCGTTCTCGGCTTGAAGGGAGCTGACGTCTTATCGGAAAATTCCTGTAGGTTGCAATCGTTACTTATTCCCCTCGCCAGGGGGGGAGGCAGGGGAGGGGTATAGCGGCTGGCATGCTCCGCCGCAGCGTTTTCTGGAGAGTCGGGCGATTAGCTGGTGTTCATCCGGAAACCGCCGCTATCCGGCACAAGAAGTGGGATAAAAGTAAAAAGACCTGCCTGTAGGGGCGGGTCTCAGGCCCGCCCCGATCCGAGCTTCCCTCTCAATGGCATCTTTCCGGAGGGGCATTAAATAATTCCTGACAAGCTCTTGGACAAAGAGAGGGCGGCCTGAAAAAGCTATTGATTTTTTATGGCGTCTCAGGTATACAGTTGGTGTATTCTGCATATTTTTTATAAGGTAAAAAGAGGAAGCGAGCCGTTCGTGCTGTTTTAAGGGTAGTGCCGCCGGTTCCGCCCCGGGTGGGGAAGGGCCGGGCGAAAAACTGAGGCCTGTATCTTATCATTCTTGAAACGGGTTTTTCTCTGTTAAGAAAACTTCAGACATACGCTTACCCACCCTTAAAAGTTAGCACCCGCCCACAGATAATCTGTTCTTCAGAGAGCCTCAGGCAAAGCAATACGGCTGGTATATTCCGATCAAAGACCGCTTGGTATGTTTGAAGCTTTAGTGCCTCCGCATATAGCCACGTTGCCAGCCTATCCACCGGGGAAGCCCATTGAGGAGTTGGAACGGGAACTGGGCGTCACCGGTTCCATCAAGTTGGCCTCCAATGAGAACCCGTTGGGTCCTTCGCCGTTGGCGGTGGCCGCCATTCAGGCCCATCTGGACCGGCTGCACCGCTATCCCGATGCCAATGTTTATTATCTGAAGCGGCGGTTGAGTCAGCATCTGGGTCTGGATCCGGCTCAGCTCATCTGCGGCAACGGCTCTGATGAAATATTAGAATTGATCATGCGGGCCTTTGTCCAGCCCGGGGAGGAGGTCATCAGCGCCGCTCCGTCCTTTCTGATGTATGGGTTGCTGACCCAGGGGGCAGGAGGGGTTTTCCGGCCGGTGCCGCTGCAAGACTTTGGCGTGGATCTGGCTGGTATAGCCGCGGCCGTCTCACCCCGGACCAAGGTGATCATCATCAATAATCCCAATAATCCCACCGGTACGGCAATGACCCGGCGGGATTGGGAGGAGTTCCTCCGTCGGGTGCCGGACAGGGTGCTGCTGGTCCTGGACGAGGCCTATATTGAATTTGCCGAACCCTGGGTTCCCCAGGGTCTGGAATATCTCCGGGAGGATCGGCCCCTCATCGGTCTGCGGACTTTTTCCAAGGCCTATGGTTTGGCGGGATTGCGCGTCGGTTATGGCTATGGACCCAGCACCCTCATCGGTTACCTGGATCGGGTCCGATCGCCCTTCAGCGTCAATTCCTTGGCCCAGGCCGCCGCGGTGGCAGCCCTGGATGACGCTGATTTTCTGGACCACACCCGTCAGGTGGTCAGGGCCGGGTTGGAGTATATCTGCCGGGAGCTGGACCGGTTGGGAGTGCGGTATGTGCCCACCCAGGCCAATTTTCTCCTGATACATCTGGGTCGGGACAGCCGTCCCGTCTACGAGGAGATGCTGCGCCAGGGGGTGATCATCCGGGCCATGGGCAGCTATCAGATGCCGGAGTATATCCGGGTCAATGCCGGCCGACCCGAGGAGAACCGGAGATTTATCCAAACCTTCAAACAGGTCATGGGATATGGCGGTCAGTCCTAACCGGCGGGTGGTGGTCACGGTGGATGGCCCGGCCGGTTCTGGCAAGAGTACTCTGGCCAAACGGTTGGCCCGACAGTGTAACTTACGGTATATCGAAAGTGGGGCATTCTACCGAGCGGCAGCCTGGCTGGCTCTGCAGGCCGGCGGCGACCTCACTGACCCCACCTGGTTGGACGGGTTGTTGAAAGCGGCGCCGTTGCACGTCAGGTCGGAAACAGACAGGATCAGCCTGCTCGTGGATGGCCGGGAGATCACCGGGGAATTGCGTTTGCCGGCCGTAGGCGACAAGGCATCTCTGGTCGCCACTTTCAGACCGGTAAGGCAATGGGTATTGGCCCATCTCCGGACCCTGGGAGCTGACGGCGGCTGCATCGCCGAGGGACGGGACATGGGCAGCCGGGTTTTTCCCGAGGCCGACGTCAAGATCTTCTTAGACGCCTCCTTGGCAGTGCGAGCCCACCGGCGTTGGCTGGAATTGCAGCAGCAGGGCTTGGCCATCAGCGAAGAAACGGTGCGCCGGGATATGGCCCAACGGGATCAGCGGGACCAGGAGCGGCAGGAGGACCCCCTGCGGGTGCCGCCCGGGGCTCACCGGTTAGACAGCAGCGGCTGCGGTATCGAGGAGATGCAGGAAATCTGCTTCCGTCTCATCCGGCCCTATTTGGAGAATACCCGGCCTTTGCGGTAACTCCCCGGATAAACAGGAGGATCCAGAGGCAGTGAGCAGCATGGACAAAGGGGCGCCGCGGCCCTGGTCCCCGCCGTCAGCGAAGTTGGCGCCAGCCTCAAGAGTTCGGTTCCCCCGGCAGGGCTGGACAGCGGCAGCTCCATAGCGTTGACAGTCATTATTCTCTAAAGTCTTGAGGTTTCTCACCACAATCATAAAAAAGGGATTTGAGCTAAAAACGACGAACTTGCTTCTCTGAACTCTCATCAGCAGACAGCGGAAAAGAACCCTGGAGGGTTAAAAATATAGTTTTAGGGGGTAGGGATGACAGCGGAAAATGATGTTAACATCACAGAAGAACAGGTAGCTGCGGCTGCCACAACCGATGCAGGTGAGGAGAAACCGGAGAGCGGTCTCTCCTCCGAGGCAGGCAGATCCGAGTCCGACGACCTCAAAGATTTCGGCACTGCCTTTGACCAACTTCCCGATCTGTACGAGGAAAGCCTGAAGCAATACCAGGAAGGGGAGGTGGTCAGCGGCCGGATCGTGGCGGTGGACAAAGATTATGTCATCGTTGATATCGGGTATAAGTGCGAAGGTCATATCCCCATCCACGAGTTCCTGGATGCCAACGGGGAAAACACCGCCCGGGTCGGTGATCAAGTGGATGTGCTGTTGGAACGGCGGGATGACGAAGAGGACGTCATCCTCCTGTCCAAAGAGAAGGCCTCCAAAATCAAGGTCTGGGAGGAGATCAGCGCCGCCTATCAGCAGGATGGCGAAATTGAGGGCACGGTGGTGGCCAAGGTCAAGGGCGGCCTGTCCGTGGATCTGGGGGGCATCACCGCCTTCCTGCCCGGTTCCCAGGTGGATCTGCAGCCGGTGCGCAACATCGACAGCCTGATCGGTCAGACCTTCAAGTTCAGGATCCTGAAATACAATAAGAAACGGCGCAACGTGGTCCTCTCCCGGCGGGTGATCCTGGAAAAGGAGCGGGCCGAACAGAAGGCCGCCACTCTGGCTACCCTGGAGGAAGGCAAGGTGGTCTCCGGCACGGTGAAAAATATCACCGATTACGGTGTCTTTGTGGACTTAGGGGGCATAGACGGCCTGTTGCACGTCACCGACATGTCCTGGGGGCGCATCGGCCACCCCTCCGACCTGTTCCGCGTAGGGGATACCATTCAGGTCAAAGTCCTGAGCTTCGACCGGGAAAATGAAAAGGTCTCTCTGGGCCTGAAACAGTTAATTGAAGACCCCTGGCTGACGGCCCTGGAAAAATATCCGGTGGGACAACGGGTTCAGGGCAAGGTGGTGAGTCTCACCGACTACGGCGCCTTCGTGGAATTGGAGCCGGGCGTGGAGGGACTTATCCACGTTTCGGAAATGTCCTGGACCAAGAAGGTCCGCCATCCCTCCAAGATCGTCGCCATCGGCGACATTGTCGAAGCCCAGGTCCTGGATATTGACACCGCCAAAAAACGCATCTCTTTGAGCATGAAACACGTGGAGCCCAATCCCTGGGATGTCATCGGCGAGAAGTATCCCGAAGGTACCGTCATCGAAGGCAAGATCAAGAATATCACTGATTTCGGGATGTTCATCGGCATTGACGAAGGCATTGACGGCTTGGTGCACATCTCCGACATCTCCTGGACCAAACGCATCAAACATCCTTCTGAAATCTATAAGAAAGGGCAGGAGGTCCAGGCCAAGGTCCTGAAGATCGACAAAGAGAATGAACGGTTTTCCCTGGGGATCAAGCAGCTTACCGAAGATCCTTGGAAGACCATTGATCAGCGCTATCCCATCGGTAAAACCGTCTCCGGTCTGGTCACCAATAAAACCGACTTCGGCGTCTTCATCGAACTGGAAGAGGGCATCGAAGGCCTGATCCATGTCTCGGAACTGAGCCGTGACAAGAATAAACCGGTGCAGATCGAGGTGGGTGATATGGTGACCGCCAAGGTGATCAATGTCTCCCCCAAAGATCGGAAGATCGGGCTCAGCATCCGGAAGCTGGAGACCGACCAGGAGCAGTCTGTCTATCGTGATTACCTCCACTCCCGCCAGGAAGCCACCACCCCCTTGGGGGAATTATTGCAGGAGCGGTTGGAGGAGAGTGAACTGCTGAAACAGGAAGAGAAAGATTAGCAGCCGCTCCGGTTCCCCTCGAGGATCAGTATGGCAGTCCAGAACGCCTGCCCGCCGCTACCCGCCGGTGGGCAGTAAGGGAAGGAAAAGGGAGGGATCCTTGCCATGGCCAAACGGTCGCCGCTGGTAGTCCTCCTGCTGTTGGGCGTCGTCCTGCTCTTTTTCTGTGGGATATTGCTGCTGGTCCTGCCTCAGACCGGCAGCCAGATGAAGTTGGTGGCCAGCAATAAAATAGGGGTGGTGGAGGTCTCCGGCGTCATCATGGACCCCAAAACCACCCTGAACCATTTGAAGAAGTTTCGAGAAAACCCTGCCATTAAGGCCATTGTGGTCCGCATTAATTCCCCGGGTGGGGCCGTCGGCCCCGCCCAGGAGATCCTGGCCGAAATCCGGCGCCTCCGACAGGAAAAGAAGGTGGTGGCCTCCCTGGGCACCGTAGCGGCCTCGGGAGGTTATTACATCGCCTCGGGCGCGGATGTCATCATGGCCAATCCCGGCACCCTCACCGGCAGTATCGGCGTGATTATGAATTTTACCAATATTGAACAGCTTACCCAGAAATTAGGGGTGGAGCTCTTCAATCTCAAGGCCGGCCGGTTTAAGGATGCCGGTTCCCCCACCCGCCCCATGACCCCCGGCGAGCGGGCCTACCTGCAGAGGCTTTTGGACGATGTCCACGAACAGTTCATCCTGGACGTGGCCCGAGGACGGAAAATGCTTCTCCACCAAGTTCGGGAAGTGGCCGATGGCCGGGTCTTTACCGGGGCCATGGCCAAAGAACTGGGATTGGTGGATCTGTTGGGCAACCTCCCCGAAGCCGTCGAGCTGGCCGGACGCCTGGCCGGCCTCACCGGCAAGATCGAAGCGGTCTACCTTCCCAAGGAACGCCTCTCCCTCTTCCGCCTGTTTCTGGGCGACGATCCCGAGGAAATGCTCGGCCGCTGGTTCGGTTCAGGCACGGCGGTACCGGCCTATCTTTTTACCCCAGGTCAATAATCCTTCCCAACTACCGGATCCAAGATGACAGTCCCCGGCCCACGCCGCCCTGCCCCGGCGGCCTCAAACCCGTGACGTTTCCCTGGGCAGGAAGGCCGACGGCATCCCAGGGGGGTAAACCGGCGCGGCGCGAACAGGCCGGCCGTGAGGAGATTAAAAGATGCCCTGGGTTTTGCCTTTGCCTGGGCGCAGAACTTCGGGGACGTCGTCTATCAGGGAAATGACGCTGGAGGGCTCGGGGATAATAATGCCCCCGTCAATGACCAGATCCAGGGGGGGCCGGTAATATTCGGCGATGTCATAGGGATCGCTCATGACCGAGCCGTCTTCCCGGCTGGCGCTGGTGGTGATGATGGGATGCCCCAACATGTCCACCAGTTTCAGGCAGATGGCATTATCGGGGACCCTGATACCGGCGGTTTTGCGGCGGGTCAGCATGATTTTGGGGACCAGGCGGCTGCCTTCCAGGATGAAGGTGTAAGGGCCGGGGAGCAGCCGCCGCATGGTCTTATAGGCGAAATTGGAGACTTTGGCATATTCACTGATATTCTTCAGATCGGCGCAGATGAAACTGAAGGGCTTGCTTAAAGGGCGCTTCTTCAGTTGATAAACCCGGGCGATGGCCTTTTTGTTGAACAGGTCGCAGCCGATGCCGTAGCAGGTATCGGTGGGATAGGCAATGACGCCGCCGGCCGCCAGGGTCTCGACGACCCGGCGCAGAAGCCGTTCCTGGGGGTTATCGGGGTTGATGCGCAGTAGAATAACCGGGACTCCTTAGGGTCTCTTCTTCTTTCTCTTCTTGGGCTGGACGCCGGTCGGCTCCTGGGAGGCCGCCGCATCCTCCACCGCTGCGGCCTTGCCGGTGGGGGTGGGCAGGCCCACCAGGGCGAATTGCCGGTATATCTGATCTTTGAGCCAGTGGGCATCCCACCACTCCACGGGGTTGACGAAGTGGCCATGGATCATGACGGCGAAATGCAGATGATCACCTGCCGCCATGCCAGTTTTGCCGGTATGCCCCAGATGGTCACCCTTCTGCACTTTCTGGCCCTTCTCCACCTGTATATCGCTCAGATGGCTGTAGAGGCTGAACAGGCCCAGACCATGGTCCAGGATGACCGATTGGCCATAGATACCCAAGGTGCCGGTGAAGACCACCACCCCGGTGTTGCCCGCCGGCACCGGGGACCGTTCCAAGGAGGCCAGATCCTGGCCCAGGTGGACCTGTTTATCAATCTCCCGGCCATGGTATTTATAGGTACGGTGGTCGGCAAAGCCGGCCATGGGTTTGCTGTGGGGCAGACGGCCAAAGGGTCCCTGCCAGAGGGGCTGGGGTTGACTTTCTTGGCAGATTTCGGTAAGCAACCGGTCGTTGCGGAGGCGTTCCTCCTGATTGATCTGGAGGAAAACGGCCAGAGGATCGCTGAGGGCCTGGGCCTGGGGGTGCATGGCCTGGAATTCCGCCATCTTTTCTTGGAGAAAGGCATCACCGATGTTCAGGGTGTCTGCTTTCCATTTGCGGGGCTTGAGGCGATAGAAGAGTTTGATTTTGCTCTCCAGCCCGCCCAAATCTACGGCCATCAGTTCCAGAACCAGCGGTTGGGGGAGGTCGTAGGGCACGGCAAAAAAGGCCGCATACCGGCCGGGATCCTTGGAGGCCACGGGGTAACCGGGAAAAAAGAGACCGTTGACCAAAACGCCGCTCTTAACCGTGGGTTTGTTGACCTGATAGGTTATCAGGCCGGTTCCCCCCTGGTTGAGGATTTCGTTGATGGAAGTAAAGGTCAGCCGCAAGGGTGTCAGATCAATGGTCAGGGACCGGACCAGCTCCCCGCGGTTGCCCCGGAACCACCCCAGCAGAGAGTAATCACGGGCTTCCACCCGCAGCACGGCTGGACCTTCCTGAAAGCCCCAAGCCTTGGGCTCAATATCCAGGCTGATCTGTGCCTGCCGTTCCTGGCCCCCCCGACCCAGACGGCGGCCCGGGAAGGTTTGAGAGAGGAGTTCTTTCTGCAGCTCTCCCTGTTGCAGCCAGGCGGTGACTTGACTCAGGCCACTGTTGTTATCACTGAGGATAAGGGTAAACTGCTGTTTGGGACCCAACAGTTTGACGTCCGGCTGAACCTGGATCACCGGGGCCGTGGCATCAAACCAGGTTCCGGTCAGCCAGACGATTCCGGCCAACAGACCCAGTCCCAGCACTCCCAAGAAGATAAACGTGGAGAGATAACTCCCCCATTTCCCCCAGACTCGCTTCCTGCTAATGGTTCTCTCCTCCTCAGGGCGTTGCCTCATATGCTATCAGGGAAAAGGCCTTCCCGCAAGCCGCTCCTGCACTCCTGGGGCGGGGAAGAGGTCCCAAAGACCTGCTGAGCCGGGAGGCCCGGGTTTTCCGTTGCTGGAGGTCAAGGTTCTGTCATTATTTACAAGCGTATCTGCCCACGGAACGGGCATACTCCACCACTCTGGCCATGGCTTCGGCCACATCCATGGTCAGCAACTGCCGGTCCTTGAGGACCATTTGCCCGGCGATGAGCACGGTGCGCACATCACTGCCGTTGGCGGCATAGACCAGCTGTGAATAGGGGTTGTACAACGGCACCAGGTGAGGCTGATCGCCGTTGATGACCACGATGTCAGCCTGCTTGCCGGGTTCCAGGGAGCCCACCTGATCCTGCAGGTGCAACACCCGGGCCCCGCCCCTGGTAGCCAACTCCAGGACCGTGTCGGCCGGCAGGACGGTGGGGTCCGAATGCATGACTTTGTGCAGTTTGGCCGCGGTGTCCATTTCCTGGAACATGTCAAGATTGTTATTGGAGGCGCAGCCGTCGGTCCCCAGGGCCACAGTTGCGTTCAGCTTGAGCAGCTCCACCACAGGGGCGACGCCGGAAGCCAGTTTCATATTGCTCTCGGGACAGTGGACGACACCGACACCGTGGGTTGCCACCAGCTCCCGGTCCCGGGGATTGAGCATCACGCCGTGATGGGCCACCAGGCGATGGTTGAGGAGGCCCAGGTTTAAAAGGTGCTCCACCGGGGTGGCGCCGTAGCGTGCCTGACAGGAAGCCACTTCCTGCTGGGTTTCCGCCAGATGGATGCTGAGCAGGGCGTGATGGCGTTGGGCCAGTTCGCCGCAGCGCTGCAAGAGGTCCGGAGAACAGGTATAAATGGCATGGGGTTTGACGGCGATCTGGACCAGAGGGTCGTTCCGCCAGGTCTGGAGCAGCATCTCGGTGAATTCCAATCCCTTGGCCGCCTCTCCATAATTGGGGCTGGGGAAATCGTAAAGGACTTCACCGACTACGGCCCGGATGCCGATCTCCCGAGCCGCCTGGGCCACGGCATCCTCAAAAAGATACATATCGCAGAAGGTGGTGGTGCCGGACAGAATCATCTCAGCGATGGCCAGCCTGGTGCCCCAGTAGACCAGATCCCGGCAGATGAGACGCTCGGCGGGGAAGATGTGTTCCTGGAGCCAGAGTTCCAGGGGCAGGTCATCGGCCAGGCCGCGGAAACAGGTCATGGCCGCATGGGTGTGGGCATTGATCAGCCCCGGCAGGATGATATCATGGGGATAATCGAGAATCTCACGGGCCTGGTAACCTGACTGCAGCACCGAACGGGGCCCCACCGCGACGATGGTGTCCCCCCGCACCGCCACGGCGCCATCGGGAAAGACCTCCCGGCCCGGATTCATGGTAATAACGGTACCGGCCTTCAGCAGAATATCCACCTGCTCCGGTTGGACAGAGTTGGGCATCACGGTATTACACCTCTGGGGAAAGAATTCGCCTGCGTCTCTTTAAGGCTTCGGGGGCGGCGCTTGACTGGGGGGCAGTGGTGCGGCTTCACCGGCCCGGGAGGCGGGTTTCCCCCCCAACTCCCCCCGGAGATAGGCTTCATAAAATCGAGAGGCAGTGCCGGGCGGGACGTAAAGCTTATACATCCCCGGCGGCAGGACCGCCGTCTGCAAACGAGGATTGAGCCGGCGGATCATTTTATAATAAGAGCCACAGGCCGCGGCCACCTCCCGGAGGTGTAGGTCTTTGGCCAGGACAAATTCCACCTGATCGGGTTGCAGGGGCTGATATAGCTCCGCCGCCGGGATGTGGTAGCCATACCGACCAGGATCGCTGACGATAATCTTGGCCGCAATCAGGCGCAAGACGTAGCGGTCGGTCTCATCGGGCAGGTCCAGATGATAATAATTGGCCACCCCTTGGTCCTTGATGGCCTTGCGCAGCCGGCCTTCGCCACAGTTGTAGGCGGCCAGGGCCAGTGGCCAGTTTTGGAACTCCCGATACAGGGTTTTCAGATACTGCAGGGCCGCCTCCGTGGCCCGGATAAAATCCAAGCGGTCGTCAAACTTGGCATCGGTTTTCAGCAGGAACCGATTGGCCGACGGCTTCATAAACTGCCAGGCCCCGGCGGCTCCGGCACCGGAGCGGGCGTCCAGGCGCAGATCGCTCTCCACCAAAACCACGTACTTCAGATCATCGGGCAGCTTCGCCTCCCGCAGCCGGCGCTCCAGATAAGGAAAATACCGGGAGGCCCGCTTGAGCCACAGGGTGGTCTGGGTCCGACTCCAGAGAACAATAGTAAATTCCCGGTCCAGGTCTTCACGGACGGCGGGATCCTGGAGGGGGACCGGCTCCCCGCAGAGACTGACCTGGGTCGGCAGGGGGTAATAGGTTTTCAGGATTTCCGCTGGCGGCGGGATGGGATCCTCCCCTGGAGCGACGGCCAGTGCAGCTGGACAGGACTGCAGGCTGAACCAACTCAGGGAAAGGAAAACATAGAGAAAAACCTGCTTAGGCAGTGGGGACAGGCGCAACAAGGCATTCACCTCAACGTCTCAGGCCGGGGGGCAATCCACCGACGGCCTGAGGCAACAATTTCCCTTTCTCTTATACCATGACAGGTCCCGGCTGTCTTGGTTTTTTTCCATCCGGGACGGGGCGGCTCGCGGTCTCCGGCCTTAGCACCCCGGAATTTTTATGGAAACACCAGGGGAGATGGCCCGAGGTCGTGGATAGTCGGGGGCGACCAGCGGGGCTGGTCATCTTTATCCACCAGACGGGCCCGGATGCCTTCGAGATAATCGGGGTGGCGGACCATAAAGGCCGCGGCCCGGGCTTCCGCCGCAAAGACCTCCGGCAGCGGTCGGCCCTGGTTGTGGCGGAGGAGTTCCAGGGTCACGGCCAGGGCCGTGGGGGAGCGTTCCCCCAAACGCTCCCACACCTCCCGACAATAAAGGCTGTCCAGAGAACAGGTGGAAAGGGAGGCAGTAAGGCCGGCCAGCGACGAACAACCCTGGAAATGCTCCGCCACCCACTCATCCAAAGGGCAGGGGAGGGTAGGGGGCGGCTCGAAAAATAGGCTGAGTTCTTCCCGCAACAACTGGGCCGCAGCCCGACGGTCCGGCGGCAGCGGCAGTCTGAAGCGAACCAGGGCATCCTGAATCAGCGGTAGATGGGAGGAGCGGGTGGAAGCCGTGGCCAACCCCAGGCGCACCGTCTCTGCACCCTGCACCTCATAGCCAGTGAGGGCCAGAAATTCCGGATACCCGGGCGGGCATTTACTGAAGAGCCAGCCCGTGGCGCCCACATCGGGGATGAAGCCGACGCGGGTTTCCGGCAGGGCCATCCGGGTCCGTTCCGTGGCGATGATGAGATCAGCGCCCGCCGCCAGACCCAGGCCACCACCCATGGTCACCCCATCGGCCAGGATAATGATGGGTTTGGGAAAGGTATGGATGGCCAAGTCCAGGGCATATTCTTCCTGGAAAAACTCATCGGCCGCGGTCGCCATCCCCGACTGAATGGCCTGGGCTAATATTTTCAGATCAGCCCCGGCACAGAACCCCCGCTCCCCGGTGCCCCGCAACAACACCATCCGGATGCCGGGCTCCGCCTGGGCAACGGCCAAGGCAGCCTGGAGGAGGCGGACCATGTCCAGATTCAGACTGTTGATGACCCTGGGGCGATTGAGGGTCACCACCAGGAGATGACCCTCCTGGGTCATGAGCACCGGACTGCTGAGAATGGTGGGATTAAAGGACATAGTTATTCTCCTGAAGCCGCTAGCGGGGGTCTTCCCCCGGCCGGGGGTTTGGCTCCGCAGCCAGGGCCAAACGGCCGTGCACTAGGGCCAGGATGCGGTCCTGCACTTCCGCCACTCCTCCCCGGGCGTCAACGCGGCATAGACCCGGGGCCGCCAATCGGTCATAGATGGCGGCCACTTTTAAGAGATACTCTTCCTGTTCAAAGGCGTCCTGGGGGTGGCCCCGGGCCAGCCAACGCTGCTGCCGCACTGCCGGGGGCGCCTCCAGAAGGAGGACAAGATCAGGCTCCGGCAGCCAATGGGCATGGTGGGCCGCAATGACGGCCGGATCCAATCCCCGAGCCCCCTGGTAGGCCATGGATGAATAATAATAGCGGTCCACAATGATGATCTTGCCGGCGGTTAGACCGGGGCCGATGACCTCCCGCACATGCTCCAGGCGGTCCGCCAAGAACAGGGCAAACTCCTGCACCGCAGAAACGTGGTCCCGGCCGTGCTCCCGAAGCCGGCGGATCTCCTGCCCGAACAGCCCCTCGGTGGGCTCCTTGGTCAAAACCACCGCCAGCCCCTGGCCCCGGAGGTGGGCAGCCAACAGCCGGGCCTGGGTAGTCTTGCCGACCCCGTCCAAGCCTTCCAGGACAATGAGCCGCCCCCGTCGCCCTTCTGGATCAGAAATCATCTCGGCGCTCAGACCTCCGGGCTTCAAGAGTCGGCCAAGTGCAGAAAAAACCTGCTGGCCATGCTGTTCCCGCCCCGGTCCCCGTCCCTGTCGGTTTTTACCCCGCCCGGAATATTGACAAGGATAGGCTGAAAAGATACTATAAATCTGTTAAGGGGAAAGTTTGTGAATTTGCGTCAAAAAATGATCTTAAAACGCCTGGATCCTGACCTGGCCCGGATCAATCAGGCTCTCAGCGGCAATCTAGCCACCCACGTAAACCTCATCTCCCAGGTTTGGGACCACATCCGCATCTCCGGGGGGAAACGGATCCGTCCCCTGCTCTTCCTGCTGTCCGCCCGGATGTGCGGCTGCCGGGAAGACCACCTCCCGGAAATCGCCACTATCTTTGAATACCTCCATGCCGCTACCCTTCTCCATGACGACGTGGTCGACGCGGCCACCGTTCGCCGGGGCCATTCCGCGGCCAATACGATCTGGGGTAATCAGGCCGTCATCCTGGTGGGCGACTTCCTGCTTTCCAAGGCCCTCAGCATCGCCGTCAGCACCAAAAACATCCGGGTCATGGAGGTGTTGGCCCAGACTACCACCTATATGGCCGAAGGAGAGGTCCTGCAGTTGGTAAACACCGGTCGTCTGGATATGACCGAGGCGGAGTATTTCGACGTCATCACTCGCAAGACCGCCAAACTCATGGCCGCCGCCTGTCAGATCGGCGCCCTCCTGGGCGGCGTGGCCCCTGTTCTGGAACAGGCCATGGCCGATTTCGGCCTTAATCTGGGCATCGCCTTTCAACTGGTGGACGACATCTTGGATTTTACCGGCGATCCGCAAGAAATGGGCAAACCCGTCTGCAACGATCTCAAAGAGGGGAAGATCACCCTCCCTTTCATCCAGGTGCTGAGCCAGGCCACCCCGGCGGAACAGGAACGTCTCCGCTATCTCCTGAAAGAAAGCGACGTCAGCGGCTTGGCCCGGGAACTGCTGCCGTTACTGGAGAAGTACGGCTCCCTGACTTATGCCCGGCAGCAGGCCCAACATTATACCCGCGCGGCCCAAAAAAACCTTGAGGCCTTTCCCTCCTCTCCAGAGAAAGCCCTGTTCCTGGAGATCACCGACTACCTCTACCATCGCACCGCCTAAGAGGGCCGGGTCTCAATCCCCCTGGCCGCACTTCTTCTCCAGGGCCGCCAGTCTTGCTTCCAAGGCCTTGAACTCACTGCGCTTCACCAGGGCCATGTCATCCACCACCTTGTTGATCAAGGTCTTCATCTTATCCCAGAAGGCGGCCTGCTCTTCCTTGGCCTTGGCCCACAGCTCCTCCACGGCCTGGGAGCTCTCCTGGCGGCTCACCTCGCCCCGCCTGACCATCTCCTCCACCAGCGATTCCACCTTCTCCTTGGTATAGTCAAACAGACCGATGCCGAAGTGCAGAGTCTTCTTTAAAAAATCGTCCATCTCGCCTCCTTGCAGATCCACTTTCCTACCAGGCGGTCCTGGGACCCCCTCCTAGCTCAGACCCGCAGCCGCAGGCCGTCTTCCGCCAGCAGGATCTGGCCGGCGAATTCCTGGCCACAGGCTGCTCCCAGGTCCACCTGATCACAGGGTGGATAAAAATGGGTCAAAAGCAGCCGGGGCACCCCGGCCCGGGCCGCCAGGCGACCGGCTTCAGCCGGCGTGAGATGCCCCGGGACTTTCCAGGGATTGGCGGCTTCCACGATCAACAGGTCGCTGCCCCGGGCCAAATCGATGAGGCGGTCGCTCCAGTCCGTATCTCCGGAATAGACCACCGACCTGCCGGCGTGTTCCACCCGGAAGGCCAGACTGGTGGGCAGGTGCTGCACCGGCGCCGTGCGGATGGTAATCTCGCCTATGGTCCTGCCGTCTTCCCCGTCGGTGGCCAACTCGGTGACCAGGAGCAGGCCGGGCGGCGGCTCCACCCACTCCCCCCAGACGTCCTGCAGGCGCCGATGAAAATCCTCAAAACCCCGGGCCGCCAACAGATGAACCGGCTCCCGGCGGGTATAACCCAGACCATAGCGGCTGGCAAAAAGAAAAGCCACCAGATCGGCCACATGATCAGGATGGTGATGGCTGAGGCAGAGGAAGTCAATATCGTTAAAATTCAGGCCATACCGAAGCATGGCCCGCAAGGTGCCAGGGCCCAGATCCAGCAACAGCACCTTCTCCCCGGCCCGGATGCCCAGAGCCGGCGAGCCTCGCCGCAAGGAGGGCACCGCAGTGCCGGAGCCGATGACAATAACTTCCATGATTACCGGTCCCGGTCCTAGGCGCCGTCCACGTGCCCCATCTCCTTGACGAAATACCAGTCCGCCGGATCAACCAGGTAGTTCCGGTAATCGGCCAGGAAGTTGTAGTGCCCCCGCTCTTCGTTCAACAGACTCAAAAGGAACCGCCGTTCTTTGGGGTCTGTGGCCCGGCGGGCCAGGTTCTGATAGAATTCAATGCTCCTGGATTCCATCTGCATGCCCAGTTCCAGGGCCTTCAGGTCGTCAGCGGCCCCCGCCCCCATGTTACCCTTGGCCAAGGCGGCGGAAAAAATGTTGGGATCCTCCGCCGGCGGCCGGAATTCACACATGGATTCCTGCCAGTGGGGGTCTTTCTCCAGGGCGTCATAAATCTCTTGAATCCGTTGGATATGATACACCTCACCCCGGGCCAAATAATGAAAGATCTCTCTGGTCCCTTCATCTTTGGCCATGCGGGCGGCCTCTTCGTAAAACTTCTTGCCGTCCTGCTCCATCTGGATGGCCGTCCGCAGGTCGTTAAGAATCAGGCATTCCGTCGCTGCCATGCCACTTACCTCATCTTCAAGAAGATTTCCACGGGGCCGCGGTCACCGCTTGCTTCCGCCGCCTGTCTGCAATATAGTTAGTGTAATCAGATTATGCAATTCCTGCCAGTGTTTTTGGTGCCGACATGACCCCGCAGCGTCTTCACCAGCTCTTTTCCCAGGGGCCGACCAGTTCCGGCCAACCCGGTCCCGGCACCCCCGCGGCCGTGCTCATCCCCCTCTTCTTTCACGGGGGCGAACTCACCATGCTGTTCACCCAGCGCACCCAATGGGTCAAACAACACCGTAATCAGATCTCCTTTCCTGGGGGCGTCCGGGATCCGGAGGATGACAATTTTCTCACCACAGCCCTCCGGGAGGCCCAGGAGGAGATCGGCCTTGCCCCCGCCCATGTGGACGTCCTGGGCTTCCTCAACACCACCCTGACCACCACCGGCTTTCTGGTCCACAGCTTTGCCGGCCTTATCCCTTACCCCTATCCCTTCCGCCTCAATGCCCGGGAAGTGGCCCGACTGCTGGAGTTTCCCGTCCGGCAGTTGCTGGAGCCCCATCGTTGGCGCACCGGCCCCCATGTCTGGCAAGGCCGCTGCCATCAGGTTTACTTCTGCGAACTGGACCAGGCCACCATCTGGGGCGCTACCGCCAGGATCCTGGTGGATATCCTCCATCTCCTCGACCCCAACTTTCGAGTGCCCTCCTGAAGGGGCCTCCTGAAACCTCCCGATTAGTTAGAAAATAAAGTTCGTAGTTCATAGTTCGTAGAGGTTAGAGGGGAGTCCGTAAGTCCGGCATCCTTGCCGGCCCTACCCCCCGCATCAGAAAAATCGGTTTCTGGCCGGTTTCCGGAAGAGCTTCTCTTTTAGGCTCTCTTATAGTGGGGCGGGCCTCCGTGCCCGCCCAAGGTAGCCAACAGCAGCGACCTTTATTTTCATGGTTTGCGGCTGACCGGCAGGTCATAAAGTTATTAGTTCATAGTTCGTAGAGATTAGAGGGGAGTCCGTAGGGCCGGCATCCTTGCCGGCCCCGGCCGTTTCCCTGGGATCAACCTTTATTTTCATGGTTCGCGGGTGACCGGTAGGTCATGGCCATTACCAAGAAAATAGGGTTTCCGGTTTCCGGTTTCCGGCAGAGCTTTTCTTTTTAGTGGGGCGGGCCTCCGTGCCCGCCCAAGTATGCCCCAGGCAACGACCTTTATTTTCATGGTTTGCGGCTGACCGGCAGGTCATGGCAATTACCGGGGGTTATTCCGGCGACCAATAGAACAGCTCGCGCGGTTTTTTCCCCACCAGGTGGCTCAAGCCCAGACCAGCGGCGATGGTCTCAAAACGCTCATAGGGACAGCCCAGAGCCCGGGCCAAGGCCAGACCCAGGCCGTGTTCCATAAAGTTGGTGTTGGTGTCCACAAAGAGGGCCGGCAGACCTCGGCGGGCGATGGCCCCGGCCACCTTGAAGGCGTCAGCCTTGGGATCTGCAGTGAAACAGGGGACATTGGGATTGCCGTCGGAGATGACCACGATGAGAGGGATAAGACTGCGTTGGCGCAGGAGTTCCCGGCGAGCCAACCGGTAGGCCAGGTAGAGGCCGTGGGCCAGCGGCGTCTTGCCGCCCGTGGGCAGGACCTGGAGCTTTTTGCGGGCCAGGGCCACGCTGTTGGTGGGGGGAAGCAGCACCCTGGCCTTGGCGCCGTGGAAAACGATGAGCCCCACCCGGTCCCGGCGTTGGTAGGCCTGCACCAGAAAGGACAGAGTCAGTTGTTTGGCCGCAGCCATCCGCCGCTGGGCGCTCATGGAACCGCTGGCATCCACCACCAGCAGCAGCAGGGCCTGGGTCTTCCCCACCCGTCGTTTATAGCGCAGGTCTTCCAGTTGCAGCCGTCGTCGTTCCCGCACCATCCCGGGGTCACGCTGCATTGCCGCCCGCAGGGTTGCATCCAGGGCCAGGTCCACGGCTGCGCTGTCGGGCCAGCGAGGTTTGACGTAGCGGCCGTAGCGGCTGGCAGTGGGCCTGGCCAGCCGCCGGCCCCGCTTTCCCTGAGCTCGGCGGGGAAAGTGAAACTCCAGTCGCCGCAGCTCCAGAGGCGGAGGGGTGGCGAAGACCTGGACCGCCTCCGCAATGGGGGCCATCCGCTCTAAGGGCTTTTTTTTTCCGGCTGGGGGGGCAAGGCCGTTTCGTTTTGCAGCTCCTGGGCCGCCGCCTCCACCTGTTCGGTCAACAGGTTGGGATCGCCCGCCTCTTCGTCCAGCGCCATCGCCCGACGGTGCCGTAAGGCCATTACCGCCGCCTGCTTCACATCCGCCAGGGTGACCTCCGTCCGTCCGGCCAAGGCCGCCAGGGCGCAGGCCGCCCGCACCGTGGTCAGGTCAGCCCGGTGACCTTCGGCCCCCAGAGCCAGGGCCAGACGCACGGCCAGCCCCAAGGCTTCCTCCCCCACCACGACCTTGGGCAACAGGGCCCGGGCCAGGAGCAGCCGCTGTTTCAGTTCTTCCTCCGCCTGACGGTGGGCCGCCCCATAACCCTGGGGGTCGGCCTCGAAAGCCAGCCGCTGCCTGACGATCTCGGCCCGCTGAGCCGGATCCGGCAGCCCCCGCACCTCGACGCAGATACCGAAGCGATCCAGCAGTTGGGGCCGCACCTCCCCCTCTTCCGGGTTCATGGTCCCCACCAGCAGGAAGCGAGCCGGATGGGCAAAGGAAACGCTCTCCCGCTCCACCACGTTGACCCCGGAGGCGGCCACATCCAACAGGATGTCCACCAGGTGATCTTCCAGGAGATTCACCTCATCAATATACAAAATGCCTCGGTGGACCCGGGCTAACAACCCCGGCTCAAAACGGCGCCGCCCTTCGTGGAGGGCCGCCTCCAGGTCCAGGGTTCCCAACACCCGGTCCTCCGTGGCCCCCAGGGGCAGCGTCACCACCGGCACCGGCCGCCGACTCACCGGCAGGCCGTCCTCCGCCACCTGGCGAGACCGACAGTCATCACAGAACCCGTCCAGCCCCTGGGGATGGCAGCCATACAAACATCCGGCCACCACCTCCTGCTCCGGCAGGAGCCCGGCCAAGGCCCGGACCGCCGTGGATTTGCCCGTCCCCTTCTCCCCCCTGATCAAAACCCCGCCCACGGCCGGGTTGACCACATTCACCAACAGGGCCAGCTTCAGGTCTTCCTGACCCACCAACGCCGTAAAGGGAAAATGTCTGTATCCTACCCGCATAGCTTCATTGTAGCCCATGCCCCCCGGGAGTCAAGGGGCAAGGCCCCGGCCCCATCGCCCAAGGCCAGAGGGAGGCCATGAACAGGCCCCCGACTCAAGGCTGTCCCACATTGATCAGTTGCAGTCTGCAGCCGGACGGCCCTCCAACCGACAACTTCACCGCCGGTCCGCCGGAAGCGTTGAGATGGTTATCTGCTCCAGCTTGGGACGGTCTTTAACCATGGTATAATGGACAAACATGATGGCCCCCAAAGTCAGCAGGAGGCCGCAGAGGGACAGTACCCGTTCCCAGGAGATGGTCAGTATGCCCTCCAGAATGACTTCCCGGAGCATGCTGACAATGGTCACCTCTACGATCGTGCTGAGCAGGATACGCTGTTCCTCCAGGTAGTAGATGAGCAGTCGAAAGAGTTCCACCAACACGAAGATGTAGATCAGATGGCCGGCAATATCACGGAAATTCTTCCGGTCGAGGGTCTCCAGACTGGTCTGGTACATCTGCACCAACATAATCCAGAAGATCAGGAGACAGAGCCCCACGACGATGATATTCTGCATTTTCTGGAGCAGGCCCGAAATGCCGATGGAGGTCTGGGAGCCCCAGAAATGCTTAAACTTGGTTGACTGCATACCTACCCCCCTGTATCAACAAAGCGGCGCCCGTCAGACTGCTGTCCCAGTCGCCGCCGACAGCTCCTCGAGCGGTCTATCGCCCTGGCCGCCGAAAAAGGCCCCCTCCGGAAAGGATCACGAGGCAATAGACGGGAATTCCTCCCCGCCATTGGGAAGCTGTCCTGGCACCGCAGCAATTTCCCCCGGGGTGCCCGCTCCCGCCTTGGCTCAATCCAACCCCTTGGCGCCATCCAGCCGCAGCCCGCTTTACCGCAGCGCCTCTGCCCCCAAAAAAATAATAATCACCCTCCCCGCCGTCAATTCCCGAAGAAGAGTCATCGGCCCGCCGCATGGGGACCCGGAGGCCGGCAGCAGGAAAGCATCGGCTTACCGACAGGGGGAAGGGGAGGATGGACAGTGGACAGTGGGCAGTGGGTAGGAGATTCCTTATGGTGGAGCGGGCCTGAAATGCCCGCCCAAATTGGCCAAAGGCAACAACCGAGTGTTCATCATGAAAACCAAGTTATCAGATCACGAATCCTTCCCTGGAAAGCCAGTAGGGGTGAATCATGCCTCGCCCCTACATCGCAATCCCTGAAATCTTCCGGGTAGGTCTGTAAACTGACAAATGAAATGAGAAATATGACAGATTAAATGAGAATTCTCAAATTGAGAAAATCATATCGAAGTGAGAATGTCATGGTAAATGTTCGAGCAGGCACATATCTTGCTATTGATTACCAATAGCGACCCAATCACTGCCATTATACCAGACAAAATACGGCCCGCCAGACCCTTTGCTCAGCGGGTCCCAGTTGGTGCGGTCCGCCAAACACATCAAACCAGTGATAGGCGATGAAGGTGCGGCACTCAGTGCCGCAAACTGGATGCGGGTAAGCAATAATCCGTCCACCACCCGGAGCTCGTTTCCGGAGATTTCAATAGTGGTGCCGTCCACCTGCACCGCCAGCTTGGGCGGCGTGCTAGCATCCCACGCCAGGCCGTCCCCGGCCATACCGTCCAGCTGCTGCCAGTTCTCATTGTAGCCCTCGTTCCAGTTGACTCCGGTGGCGGCGCTGTCGCCGTCGTCGTAATACTTAAATCCAGCATTGGTTGTAGTGTGCTCCGCCATTACGCAACCCCTCCTATCGGGCTCCAGCCGGTTTGGGCGTAACCAATCCCGGCATCATCGCCGCCGAGACCCTCCACGTAATCCTGGGTCATAGCGGTCTCTCCGGTCATGGTCCCGTAGACCGCCGAGGCCCGCACCATCAGCAGGCCCCACCGCAGGTCAACATCGAAGGTGTAAGTGTTGGCTGTTGAATACCCAGCCACCGACCAGGATTGGCCGATGTCAAGCGAGTATTCCACTTTGATCTTGTCGGCCCGGTCCTTGAGAAACTCGTAGCTGATCCGGATGGTGGTTAGGGTTGACGGCGCCGGTTGATAGGCGACGCCGTCGATGGACAGGTTGATCACCGCCGACGGCCCTGCCGTGCCGCCCGGCCAGGTCGCCGGGTATTCATTGCCGATGGGCAGGTGATACCACGGCGTGTATGGCAGGTAGCCGTCCTCCCCTTCAGCCGTGTAGATCGCCGGGTCGTGCTGCACCATCTCGAGGGTGTAGATCAGGCCGTCCTTCTCCGCCGGTATGGCCATCAATCGCCACGTTTTGCCGGAGATAATGGGGTGATCCGTTTCGACCTGCACCAGGTCACCGAGATCCAAGCTGGCCGCCGTCGCATATCGCACCTCGCAGGTCACCGTATAGAGCAGCCGGGTCCGGGCCAGCAGGGCATACCTGGCAAGCTCATAAGCCTGATTCTGGTCTGTTACCCCGGTCAGGTCCAGGCGGTCCTCCCGGTGACGGGTCGTTTCGGACGCAATTTCAACCTGGATCGTCTGCACCGTGTAGTCGAGACCGGCGTCATAGTATGACGCCCTCAGGACCGTCGGGGTGTCCAGATGGGCGGTCTCTACCTTGAGGGATCCCGGCACGATCTCCTGATTCTCGTCGATCACATAGGTCAGGGCCTCGTGCCGGTCAGGACGGAAGGTGAACCGGCCGCCCCGACTGTAGATGAAGAACCGCCCGGCGACCATGATCTCTTTAAGGGCGGCCTCCTTCTCCATCGGCGCCCCGAAGGCCCGGTTGAAGGTGTAGCCAAGAGAATCGCAGAAGGCCACCGTCTCCTGCACCGATTCCCAATCCACCTGGTCCGGGTCAACCCGGTCCAGTAGAATATCCCTTGCGTCGCTGGTGGGCAGGTCCCGGTCTGTCAACAGGTAGTAGGCGCACAGGGCCGGGTTGCCTTCATCCTGGCCGGTCTCACGACCGAAACCCTTCACGATGGCGCTGAAAGTCGGGGTTGAGCTTAGTGGTTCGTGCCAGGTCAAGTGAACGGCGGCGTAGGCCGTCCCGAAGCACGAAAACTCCTCCTCCGTCGGCGTGTCCTCAACCACGCAATGGTCCAGAGACCACTGGACGCAGGCGTGCTGTTCTTCCGGCATGGGGGAAGCGTACTCTACCACCGGCCGCCAAGTAGTCCCGGCGGCTAGGCCGGTAAACTCGTAATACCCCGAGGCCTCTGTCGCCGTATCTACATGGCCGCCTCTGACGCTGACAGTGCTGTCCATAGAGATGTAAAACCAGCCATCGTCGGCGTACCCCACCCCGCTGTGCTCTCCAGACAGCCCGGTGATGACCCAGTTGCCATCGTTGGCGCTGTAGTAAACCTCCGAAGGGGAATAGTAGTTTTCAAGCCGGATGCGCACCCAACCGTAACCATCGCATTGGTTGTTCAGAAATTTCCAGTGGACTTGGAGGCTACCACCACCGTAGACAGACACGATAGGCCCGGCGATAGTCCGGTAGGTTAATGGCGGCAGGAGGAGGGAACGCCCGAGGTTCAGAGGCCCAGCCCATTCCCGGCCCGTGGCACCCCAACTCAGAGAGGCAGACCCATTCAAGGTAAAAGTGGTTTTTCCGCCCAACTCCTGCCAAAGGTAGAAGCTCTTGTCACCCGGATCGCCGACCGGGGCCGTGGACGTATAGTTTACCAGGTCCGCCATATCGGTCTCGTTGATCAGGATGCGGTCGATTTCCAGGGGGGCCTCGCCGCAGGCCAAGAAAAACCAACCCTTTTTGTAGTTATCCCCGTACAGCCTCTTATGGGCAATCTGACAGTTGATGGCGGTTTTGCCGAACACCAGCGGAATGCTGGCCTGGCTGCTGGTAAAGTTTGGCGTGGGGTCGAACCTTAGCCCGGTATCGGCCACGCTCAGCCCCGACGTGTTACCGGCATTGACCTGCCCTGGTGCCAGAAGCAGGTTGATCCCGTATAAGCCAATGCCAATCGTGGCACCGATTGCTGCCCCGAGAAGGGCTGAGGTACCGGCGGCAAAACCACCTGCCGCACCAAACCCAGCAAGCCCACCCGAGATCAGCGCTCCGATGAAACCTACCGCCTGCGGCATCTCATCCCTCTGTAGGTTTGATAATCTCTGATTCTCCGCAGCGGCACCGACACTAACCGGCCGTGGTGCAGGTGCGTGATCTTGCCACCTTTGACTACGCCTGGATGCATTCCAACCATCACCACATCTCCATCTCTAGCCGGACCACTGACGGCATACCATCCCAGACGGCGCAGGAAGGCCGCCACCGCCCCGGTTGTCCAGTGATCGCCGAATAGCTGCAGGAGCGTGCTCCTGTCGCATCGTGATTCAAGCCCGAGATGCTGGTAGACTATCTCAAAGCAGCCCAGCATTACACCCGGCTCCGCATCAGGCGTGGCACAAACTTGAACCCACCGAAGTGGATAAGGTTGGCATAATTACTGCACGCCGTCTCGGTTTTGGCGCACTCGGTCTCCGTCCCGGAGTAAAGGCACCGGCCCCGCTTGAAATAATGGCGGCAGAAATAGTCGAACTGTGCTGGCGGTATTGGCCCGCCTAGGTCTATGCTGTTTTCCCGCGCCTGCACTTCCAGAACCTGGTTCTGGAGTGCCCAGCCGGTAATCACGCCGTCAAAGATGACTGCCGTGTTGTCTGGGTTGTCGTGGTCCAGGTCCGCCAGGGTCAGCTTGATGGTCAGTCGGCCTCCCCTGATGTCGTTGGCCCCCAGCCAGGTCATGAATTCCTCGGATGCCGCCAGCTTAGCTTTCAGGTGGGTGATGGTGCCCACCATTTCCCGGCGGACCCCGCCCCGACTGTAACCTATTGGAGAATAGGTGTAGGTGACCTCCTCACCCGCTGGGGTACGGCTGGTGACCGTGATCTCCTGCCCCCAGGAAGTCAGCAGCAGCGGTTCCTCGCTGTCCGGCATGGTAACCTCCACGAGCTCTATCACTTGCAGCCCCTCCCGCCACAGCCATCTCCTCATATCCTCCCGGATCGTCGCTTGGGTTGATTGCACAGATTTGACCACCACCTCCGCCACCTTCCCATAAAACTGCCCAGACGGTGACGTCCCCACAACAAAGTCGGTGGTAACCTCCGGCGTAGTCCCAGTGGCGTTAGCCTCATCGGTGAGCACGCCGTTCAGGTAGAGCTGGAGCTTGGCTCCGGTATAGACCGCTGCTACATGGGTCCAGGCGCCGATTGATACCTGTTTGCTCCCGGCCAACGTGATCCAGTCGCTCCCATCGTAGAAGGTAACCGCCGGGTAGCCAGAGTTAAGGGCAAGGTGCAACTCCTGCCGATAGAGGATTGAACCGGTGAATGAACTCCCCACGTATATCCAGGTTTCGAGGGTGAATTCAGACAGAGCATATTGGCTACCACAGACCGTCACCCAGGCCCGGTCGCCGGCGTCCTCGAACATCAGAACCTTCCCCTTGGCAGGGATGTCCTGGAACCTGGTGCCGTCCAGTGCCCCGTCGTTGTACCAGCCCGACTTGTCAAGCAGGATGGCGTTGTCCTCCTCGTAAGCCGTGAAGAAACCCCACCAGAGCAGGTAACCGGTGTAGTCGGCGCTCGGCGGCGTCCAACTGTCGCGCCTGATCTGTGGCCCGGCCCAGATGAAGGCATCCTTGAACCCACGGCAAATGGCCTCGGTCGCCGCGTGGCTTACCCGCCGCCAGACACTGGTTTGGTATGGTTGCAGGACGAACCCGGCAAAATACTGCATTTCGTCGGTATTATAGCCGAGGTCAGTTTGGGCCATGTCCCAGATCTGGTAGTGCCACTCGACGTCGTTGTTGATCAACCAGTCGTAATCCTCAAGCTGGAAGAAATCCAGTTCCGGCTTGGACCAGTGGGTCTTGGGGTAGTTGGCGATGGTCATCATCTCCCCTGCGGTATCCGGGTCAACGACACTCGGCGGAAAAAACAGGACGGTGAATTGTGCGGAAGGGTATGCCAACTTTACATGATCCCGGAGCAGGTGGGCGTAGTCACCGTTCTTATCCTGCATCCAAGCAATGGTAGCCTCGTAGCCGGTGATGTCGTCAAACACCGAGTGAAACTCGTGAGGGTAGTAGCCATAGTCGGCCTTGAAGGCCTCCTTGGTGGCATCACCGTAGAAGCACGGTGCCCCGTCCTGGGTCCACCACCAGGACTCCCCAAGCTGGTACACAACCGGCAGACCGGCGGCATCCTGCAGGTCGCACAGCCTGATGGCCAGCCGCTTGTAGTAGTCCTGCGCATCAGTGTTGCAGAAGGCGTCCAGGACAAATGGCCTCGGCACCCATGCGGTCCTGCCGTAGCTGCCGTCCCAGGTCTTTTGTGACCACGATAGCGGCGGGTCCACCATTTCCAGCGATACTGATGCCACCACGTAGCTGAAACCCTTGTAGGCGGCCCACAGGAAAAAGTCTGATAGCCAGGCCTCAGCTGCCGCATTCAGCTCCCGTCCAGTGTCGGTGATTAACTCATAGCGGTATTCGGTGTAGTCCCAGGATTCCCACGGAGTCGGCGCCACCTTGTCATAGTAGTGGGAAGCGCCCACGTATAGGTTGATCGGGCCACGGAACCCCAAGTTATAAATTTGCTCTACCAGTCGCTGCGGGGTCACCGTGCCGCTGTCGTCGTAGCCGTCGGCCCACCGGTAGGAGTGTGCCGGTAGCGGGTCTGGGTCAGTCAGCGATTGACCCCCGGTTACCGACCAGGAGGAAAAGACAGCCCCAAATTCATAACTGTCGTCCAGAGGGTCCGTGACCGATCCATCGTAGTCCTCGTGGACAAATGAGATTGACAGCCGGTCAATGTGCTTCTGGTCCACCGGGTCATCGGCGCTCCACCCGGCCTTCAGGTCGTCAAAATCTATGGTAATGTCGGCCTCGGTCGGGGTGGCCCCGGCCCCCACGTAGTTCCAGAGCCTGACGTACTTGCAGCTTCCGTCGGTGCTGTAGACGGTCAGGGTGGGGCCATGCAGCTCGTCCAGTGGCTTGACAGGTCCTGACAGGGCGAGGTGGAAGGACCAGACCACCCCGGTGAAGTCGGTAACCCGGTTGTACTGCTGGGAGCTATGCGACCAGGTGTCCTGGGAGTACCAGATCAATGCCCCCAAATCCTTTTTTGTCCGGAAGTTGCCATGAACCTCCAGGTTGCTGGTTCCATAAGGGGTCAGAACAGCCAATGACATCTCGGCGTTGCAGTTACATGTCCACAGTTTTTTCTCTAACAGGTCCACGGCTCCCCCTACTCATCCACGATGATTTCAGAACTGTGCACTTCGATCAGCGACAACCTACCGTCTAATAACCAGTTATTGTAATGCCGTTTGGTCAGCGGCAGTGAGGTCTGGTTGAACCTGACATAGATGGGGTTGCTTTCACCCGGAGGCACCCATTTGAATGGCTCAAGCCGCCCCTGGCGGGCCACAAAAAATTCGATCAGATTAGCGGCGTCGCTGTCGGTTAAATTAGCAAGCCCGATTTCATGCACGTACCGTGGCACGGTCTGGTAAGTCACCCGCTGCTCCTGCCCATCCGGGAACTCGGTGACGGTATCCTTCCAGACCGGATGCTTGGCATACGGGTAATACGGCGTGATTGTCAGGGTTGCCAACTCCGAGCTATACCAGGGCATACACTATCTCCTGAGTATCCTACGGGTAACGCCCCGCTCCGCCAAGTCGGCGGAGACAATGTTGAGGATAACTTGGCGCCCGGTCTCTGACGCCATTGTCTGGGCCGCGATCTGTGACACCATCGCCGGGTCCCAAACGTTGATGATGTGGATATCGCCGCCCAGGCGCTTGTTATAGTCATTGAGAGGTACGATGGCCTCCGGTCCCGCTTCCCCCACCAGGCCGAGGGTAGGCCGGTCTACATAGCCGCCCCGGGCAAAGGCCCGGACAGGGATGAACGGCCCTGGCAGGACGCCACCCGCTGCCAGCTTAAAAGACAAGCCCCCAAGGGCCTCGTCAATCGCTTCGTACCCAGAGGGTAATACCGCAGACGCCGAGCCGCCGCCAAACATCCCGCCCAACCAACCACCAACCGTAGACAGCAGACCTCCAAACCAGCTGCTGCCGGTGATGGACTGGATGCCGGTCTTGGCCAATCCCATCAAGGCCTGTGCCGCCATGTCAGACATGATCCTAATCAGGCCATTAAAGATATTTCTCAGGGCATCGCCAGCCGTTTTTGTCTGCGTCAGCAAGGAATAGAGTGTGTCCGCTAGGGTATTCTGGACGTTACGCGCCGCTTGCCTCCAGGCCTCCGTCCAATCGAACGCCAACATTTCCGTCTGGGTTTTGATCGCCTGGTTCGCTTGCGCAATCTGCTCGGCTGTGCCGGTTATCTCAGTAAACCATTCCGGCTCCTCCTCTCCGGCCAGATATTCAAATCCTCCGGCGCCGATTTCATAGCTCATTAGCTTGATCGGCGATTTCGTTTTTGGCATTTCCTCAAATTCCCGGAATAGCCTGATATTCTCCATGCGCCGCTGATATTCTTCCATCTCCTTGATGGCGCGGTCCAGAGCCTCTTTATTGCCAAAAAACAAATCACCCAGAGACAGATTCCCCGCGGCGTAGGCTCGGATTGAAGCCAACAGAGTTTCGATGCGCCCCAGCATCCCCAAAACGGCCAAGATCACTGCTTTGCCCTTGGCGCCCACCAGGATAAACCCAACCAGACCAACCTCCCGCACCGACTCCGGCATGCTCTGATAGGCCTTCCATGCCTCCCCTAAAAAAACGCCGATGTCCTGAAACACCGGCCGCAAATCCGCCAGTGTGGATTTAACCGTGCGCCAGGCCGAGTTCACCGCGTCGGCAATCGCCCGCTGTTTCTCCGCCGCGTTGGCGCCGGTTAGATATTCCTGGGCGATCCCCTGCAAATATTGAATAATGTCTCGGTAAATCTCTTTGCCTGCCGCACTTGCCAGGCGTTCGGCCACCGTCTGGATGGTCTCCAGAGTCGATTCCCAGGTGCTCTGGACATCCTTGCTGGCCAGCTTGGCTCCGCGGAACAGACCCATCACCCGTTCCAGAAAACCGCCGAACCCCTCCGCTTTCCAACTGGCCATGATCTGCTCAAACTGCTCTTGCACCTCCTTGCCTTCAGTGGCGGTGATCTGTCCCATCTGTTTTAGCCGGTCAATCACCAGTTTTGCCAAAGTGTCGGTTATTTTGGCGTGTCCTTCCCACAAGGCGTTGAGTTCCTGCAACACCTGCCCTTCTTGCCGTATCCAGGGAACCAATTGTTTGATTTTGTCTACCAGCAGGCCGATATTATCGATCTCTTTTTTATCGACCTTAAAGCCTCTGGCGGTGGCCCACTCCGCCACCTGCAGAATTTCCCGGGCGTTGGCGAAATACTTGGCGCTTGCCTCCTGGGCGTAGTTCACCAATTCCCGATAATGGCCTTTCATCCGTTCATAATAATTGGCTAACTCCTGTTCATCCGTGATGCCTTTGACCGAATCCGCGGCGCTGGCCGCCATGCGGATAACCGCTTTTTCATAATAATCGACGGATTCCATGCCTTTGGTGAACAACCCCTGGGCTCCCCGGACGACGCCATAGAAGGCCAGGAGCTTCGCCTGGGCCATCGCCACCGAGGCCCCGAGGTTCTGATATCTCTCGCCGGCTGCCGCCACCTCCTTGCTCCCGGCCGCCATCCCGGCGCCGGTCTGTTTGGCCGCCCGCTCCAACCGGCCCAGGTCCTCGGTGAGAGATTTTATCTTGACTGTTCCCTGGTCATCGACCAGGATCGTTAACTTAACCTCTGGCGGCATTGTCTCTGATCCTCATGGCATTGTCCCAAGCCACTCGCTGGACTGCGGCCAAGCGGCGGAGGAATCGTAACGGCTGCGTTATCTGCAGCTTATCCAGCAATCCAATCACGTCTATTTTAATGCCGTCGCCGGCGCTCGCCAGTATCTGGTAAATTTCCCAGACTATCTGGTTTTCCGGCCACAGCTCCGGCAGATGGCAGGTTTCGCAGGGGGGAGATACGCCGAACACTTCCTGATCCTGGTGGCATTTAGCACAGGTTAGGGAGTAGGGATCGGTGTAGTGTTCGGCGTATCGGACAAATTTTCAATGGCCGCCGCCTCCCGTTTTGCCGCCGTCAGCCTGGCGCTGATAGTTTGCAGCGCCCAGAGGAAAAATCTCTGGGAAATCCTCAGCAATGACTCCAGGTTCTCCTGGTTGAATGGTATCTCCTGGGAGTCGTCGCCGGCAACCGGCAGCGCCGTCAGCCGCCGCAGACCGCCCACCGTCAGGCCCCGCCAATCGGCCACGGCGTATTTGACCAGGTACAGCGAGATCTCCGGCGGCACGTCGCCCGCTTCCTCTCCGGATTCCTTAAGCGCTTTAACTGCCAGCACAAACCCTCGGGACGCGTCCGGCAGCCGCAACAGCACCGCAAACCCCGGCACTTCTGGACATTCTTCCCACCTGGGGAGATAGATATCGTCGATCAACTCGCTGATCTGCAAGACTATCTCCTTTAGGTTAACACTAGAGACCAGTCGTCGTCACCGGAGCTCATTGCGGCCCCGGCCGCAATCTCCAGGGTCCAGTAGCCCTTGCGGTCTCCCAGTTTGACTTCTTCGATTTGGCATTTGGGAACCGACAGGGCAATGGTATTTCCCCCGGAGCTCCCCAACCCAGACAGACTCAGGGCCTTGCCGGCGTTACCCACCAGTTGCCCGAAGAAGTCTTTGGTGGCCACCGTCACCAGCTCGGGGTCGAAGGTGATCCGCGGCGCCCGCTCCGTGATCAGGGCAGAAAAGTGGCCAGAGGATTTGGTGATATCGTCGGTAAGTGCCAGGGTGTTGCCTGCGTCCAGGCTCAACTTGGCAATCCGGGCCGCATAGCTGTCGTAAGTGAAGGTCACCCCCAGAAATACCGGCGGCTTCACCGTGCTATAGCTCACCCCGGTCAACAGGCTGCCGTCGGTGACGCTGTAATCCGCCCCGGTGAAGGTAAAATTCAGCAGCCCCGGCTTGCCCTTCTCCAGCACCAACTGAAACGTCCCCCGGGCACCCCAGATTTTTTTGATCACCCCGTCCATGTACAGCGCCAGGGTCATGGACGGAATGCTGGCGGAGGCCGGGGCATAGGTGACACTGGTGGCGGGTACGACAGTTTCCGAGCAGCCGCAGGCCTTCATTAATTTCCCCCAGGCCGGCGCCGTCCCCGCCGTGCCGGACCCGGCCAACTCCACCGTAAAGGACAGTTTGGCACTCCTGGCCCCCGGCAGGCTCTCCAGCTGCCCCAGGTTCTCCCGCACCGGATCCCGCTTGTATCTCTCCACCTCCGTGTCCGCCTTGGGCGTGAACACCAGAAAGGCGTCGCTATTGCTCAGGTTTTCCGCCGTGCCCTCGACGCTCTCGATCTTGGCGGCCACCTGCGCCCGGTTCAGCAAGATTCCCATCATTCCCTCCTCTGGTCAATTACCGGCGGCTCCGGCTGCTCAACCTGTTGCTGAGTAACCAGACTGCCACGTTTGTCTGGCTCCGGGGCCGGCTCCAGGTAGGTTTTGGCCTCCCGGACCGTGTAGGTCTGTTCAAACTCACCCATGTCATTCCTCCGCCACGTAGTCATTGATGATCTGATATTGCGCCAGATACAGCACCGTGCTGGTGCTGCTGGCCAGCTTCACCTCCCGCAGCAGCACCAGAGGCCTGATCTCCAGCCCCAGGGTCTTGCCCAACAAGGCCGCCCGCACCTCTGCCAAGAGGCCGTAAACGCCCCCGGTCCGGGCCTCGTCCTGAGACCGATAACTCCGGTCGCCGATCACCAGGTTGGCCGTTACCGCCTGCCAGTAATAGGGCATGGTGGCGATTTCATATTCAGCTTCGGAAATCTCCACCAATATCCCCGGAAACCCCCGCCGGAACTGCTCCAGCGCCCCCTGCTCATCCAGCTCCCCGGCATAGCCCTTGAGCGTTTTTAGCTCCATATCGGCCAGGGCCTCCAGGATCGCCTCCTCATAGTCGGCAAAACTGTAGTTCACTCCGCCGCCTCCGCCAGCCACCGTTCCCAGCGCCGGACGAAATAATCCCAATCACTCCGCTGCACCAGCAGAAACGGCCGGGCCGGCATCTTCCGGGTCCCCTCCTGGTGAAAAATTGCATACTTCACTGTGGTGCCGATCTCCACCCGGTTTTTATACGCCTTGGCCCTGATACTGCGCCGCAGCCGCCCCGTGTCCGTCAACACCTTGCGGCCCTCCCAGGCCGCCCGGCCGGCCGCCGTCATGCGGCTGCCACGTTTTGTCCAGAACGATTTCCGGCCCGTATGCCAGGCCACTTTTGCCGCGAAGCTCAACGGCGCCCATCGGTCCGGCCTCCCCTGGGCATCAAAGTTGGCCTGGACGCTGGCCTCCAGCCGCCGGGCCATATCCTCCGTGATCGGCAGCGGGTCGCCCAACTTCGCCGCCAACCGCTGGAACAGCGCCATGACCCCCCGGTCCTCATAGACCAGCCGATACTTCACCATCCTGACATCTGCTCCCGGCTAAAGATTTTCGTGGCGCTGCTGATCTCCGCCACATCGGCGCTCTGCGCCGACGCCGCTTCCGCCTCCCCCAACGTCGCCAACCCCTTGGACAGGTCCGTCAAAATCTTCAGCGCCGCCTCATATTTCCGCCGCCGTACCTCCGGCATCTGATCTCTACGGGAATAGAGTTGGTAGATCGCCAGATCAATACACAGGGCCTTGACCAAATCCGGCACCGGACTCAAAGGCACAACGTATCTGGTCCCGCAATAACTGTCGATCACCGCCCCCGCCTGCGCAATCGCCTCGGCCACCACCGCTTCATCCGGCAGATCACCACTTTCCGAGGTCAGCTCCACCAGTTCCCCCGTCGGCAGCAGGCTCTCCAGGTCCGCCATCTCGCAGTAAGCCATCACTCCACCTCAATCGACAGGATGGCGCTCGCCGGAATGGCCACCGAGCACTCGCTCCACTGGAACCCGATCCGGGTCATCAACCGGCCCTGAAAGGCCGTGGCCGGGCGGTCAAAATCCAGCCGGAATATCTTGGGGTTTGAGCCTGCCGCTTCATAGAACGTCATGTAATCGCTCACCCCGATCCCGGTCAGCCGCACCTCCCGGATCACAGCCTCCTGGGACATTTCCCAATCTCCACCGGTTGATCCCAGGTCCACCTGGATGAACTTCTTGCCTACTATCTCCGTCACGGCCATCTCTAGTCCCCCCCTAATCCACGGTCGCCCGCAGGATCTTGATCACAAAATCGTCAGATTTGTCTATCGGTGATGGCGTTCCCGTAAAAACGGTTTTGAGTTCCCCGATGTAGTCCCCCGGCGCCTGGTTGGTGTCGGTGCTGGTCAGGAATACCGACACGATCCCAGAGGCCGCCTGGGACTTGTCAAAATCGCTGTCGTCCTTGACTATCAAAGCAGTGGTGGCATTGCGTGACCTCACTCCAAGCTCGAACGTGCACCCGGTCAGGTCCAAGGCCTCGCCGGTATCTTTATCTCGAAGGCGAAAGGTGATGGTTTTAGCCTCGCCTTGTTTAAGTTCTAAATCCATTTTATACCTCCAATTCTACCGATATAGCCGGAGAAGCTGTCAGGTATATGTCTGGTCTGCTGTCAACTGTGGTTTCGACTTCTATTCCCTTTGGCTAATACGGCGTTAAAGATACTTCTAAAGCAGTTGGAGCCTCTATGTTCCAGACTAAGTTGTAAGTCTCGTATCCACCCATAGACACGACAAGGTTGAAGGGGTTATTGTCAAATAATGCGATGTTCCTATAATTTGTGTAATCTGGTTGCAATATTGGATCAAAAGTCCAATACCTGGTTAGAATTTGTTGTTCTGGTATGACCCCATCAGAATTAGTTGTCTCGGAGAATATTAACTGATCATTTTTGTCATACAGTTTTACTGTTGCGGATTGTAGGTCATTCCCGGTCTGGTCTGTCACGTGGACATTCAAGGTAAACTTTTCGTATACCTTGCAATCGCAGACTGCCTCAAAAGAGCTCACCACGTATATGTGGCTTGCCCTCGGCCGGGATGACCCGGCCTGCGCGATCCTGAATCTTAACCAGTAGCCATAGTATCCATCAATGGTCGTGGGACTATAGCCATAAGACATATATGCGATCTGGTGGTAGATTTTGCCACTCTCGGCAAACCCATTCGTCAGATCCCATATCCTGCCATATGTATTGTCTAAGATTCTTTGCCAATTGCCACTATAGTAGTACTCCATATCATAGATGTTGTCCTCATTTGCCACGTCAATTACAAACCGCAGGGTGTTTCTCACGGTGGAGAAGCCGAGGTAGACAATATCTCCCTCCTTGGGATAGGCACCCCCGTATAGTGGCACTCCGTCCACCTGTGATGTGTAATCAGTGTAAGTCCCGGTGCCTGCGTCATACACCTTGATGGCATTCGGCGTTGTCTCACCGGGCACCGGCGAATATCTTGAAAGCGCTTTCTCTGGCAAACGGGTTGAGTCTATAAATGTATACGATGCTGGGGGATTAATACTCGAATTGGGAACAGTCACAGGAAAATCACTGTTCCCGGTCGCCAATTTGCAGTTTATTGCTGTCAATGTATTGTTGCTATACAACGCAGTATCTGATATCAGACTATCAGAAATAACTACCCCGCTGGTCCCATACACTGTACGCACTGAACATCTCGATGTAGATATGTTGACAGGGTAAGGCCCGCAGTTGGTCTCTATATATTCTCCATTGCGCAGGCTCGGTTGCCACCCAATATATGCCTGTTTTCCGTTGTAGTAGTATTCCTTCCCTACAATCCTGCCCCCGTATACCTTCGTGTTTGTTGTGGTCGTCGTGTAATTACCACCGGCATATCCATTGTACAGTATCAGATAGCCATAGTTGGCTATATTATCCTGGCCTCCGGTCGTGGTCTTGCTCCCAATTTGCAGGTAAGACAAATCAAAGAACCTGCTTGATCCTGACCCAAAGGCCACCGATTCACCCAGGATTCTGAGCCTTGAGCTCATCTTCGGGTAGACTGGGAAGTGGTACTGCTTTTGCACCTTGACACACCCGACCGTAGGGTGGTATGTGCTGAACCAATTATAAAGATCGTCTGGAGTCAATGGACTGCTATCAGTGTAGCCAGTCCATTCCACGATGCCGTCACCGGCTTGCACAGTTTGCGTGCTTTGCGCCCCGCCCTCCGTGATGGACGTGATCGCAGATAGTCGGCAACGCACCCACAGACAGTAGTTTGGTAGTCCACCGCCTGGATTCCAGTAGGTAGCGGCAGGCAAAGGTGGAAATTCAACTATTCTTTCTCCCGGAAGAGTTAGACTCGAGGAATTATCTACCAGATTCGGAACGGGCTCCCAGGTTGGTGCTCCAACACCATAATACTGCGAATACTCCCAAACGAGGGTGTACACCCCTGACATTGGAGTGCCAATGTACAGCTTGATATTGCTCAAGCAGCCAATGCCATAGTCTAGGCCGAAGTAGACTGCATCATTGACAGCCGGGGCGTCGTCAAAGTAGTCGAAATTCGAGGAACCGGCTAGATTGCCGGAGTAGACACTTCCTCCGCCGGTTGCTCTAAATATCGCAGTCAGTGACCTGTAGGTGTTGTAGACTATGGCCATTTATACATACACCTCGATTTCCAGGTCGGTTTTTCCTCTCCGGACTTCAAAGGCCCCGATGCTGGGAGGATTTTTCCAGGCCCGGCCGGTGTAATCTGTTGACAGTCCTACGTCCGTCCCGGCCATACGGCAAGGACTGGTGGATCCGATCTTGTAGTCCTCGGCGTTGGTGCCGCCAGGATTGACAAACTGCGGGTCGGCATTGACGGCATTAGTCTCCCCGATAGAAGACAGTGCCGATTCCAGGGTCACCATACTCTCCTTGATGCTGCAGCAGTTGCCCGAGGCCCCACCATAACAGTTATTCGACAGACTCATGTTGGTTAGGTCCTCCACCTGGCAAATCGGGTAGGTCGTGTCAATGACGTTATTCTTGACACTGTAGTTGCTTGGAGCAGAATAATACATCACACCAACGCCATCGCCTAAGATAGTGTTGTTGAAGAACCCGCCGGGGCTTGTCATATTTCTTGATGCTCTGATGCATACACTTAAGACTTTGATATAATGAGTACCGCTCCCGGTGCTGGTGATATTCACCACTCCAAGATAGGGCTTTGTAGTTAATTGAAACCCCGTCCTGTCTGTGCTTTGCTTGATGAAGTAGATCTTCTCGGCCGTTAGTCCACCAGGAAGTGTGCCACTGGAGGTAAGAATCACTGGTGTGGCGTCCGCTGTGATGTCGTCGGGTAGAAGGATTTTGTCAGATGCAGTGTCTACTTGTCCTGGTTCAAAACTGACTGTATAGGCTTCAGCCAGGACCACATTGTTGTGGTACGAGATGTCGGCCTCCGAGGGTGATTCACCGCCCCACTGCAGGAAACCGCCTTGCGAGCATGTCCCCATGAAAAAGTTATTTCTAACGATGTTCCCGGTAGATGCATATCCGCTGCGCAGCCACCAGGTGATAGCGCCTGTATTATACTCGTTCGATATGAATAAGTTGTTTTCTATCAGGACATTCTTTGTTGTCTGTATCGCTATCAGGTCTCTATCTTTATTCGACCAGCTTGATGGATTAAAGAACTGTTGACCAACAAAAGCCGGGTCCAAGGTTACATTGATGTTCCTGAATATGTTGTACCTAAAGACCACATTCTGGATATAGCCATATGGGTAATCCTGATTCCGCAGGTATAATCCGTATTGTGGGGTATTCTCGAAAATACAGTTTTCAAATGTTAGACCATCAAAATTGTTCCCGGCTTGAGGTGGATAGAAGTAATTTATTCCCCTAAATATGCAGTTTCTGAATGTAATGTTTTCTATGCCAAAAGGTACGCCAGAAGCTGAAGCTACTCCAGTATCAAAGTGCAGGCCATCAAAGACTATGTGGCTTCCGCCATGCCACGTGCTGGTTCCAGTGTCGTACCAGGTTATTGCTACTGCATTCCCCGTGACACGCCAAAGCGTATTCTCACTGGGGTCTTTCCCGTTTGTTGGGCGGTATGTTACTACACCTCCCGAGATATGTGAACTGCCATCCAACAGAGCGTTGGTTCTGGCCAATTTTAGCTGAATGTAGTTTTCGAATAGGAAACTTATCGTTGAGGTGGTTATCTGGTAACGACCGTCTCCCAAAGGAGTCCATGTACCACTAATCGTATTGCTTCTTACGAACCTCGGAGGGTCTCCTTCGCCATAAGCAGTATATGTGATAGGCTGAGATTCAGTGCCTGATTTGTCCAGGTTGATGGATTTGTTCCCGTTGATGCAGTAAAAGCCGCCACGCTTGAACATGATCACGTCACCGGGGTTGAATATTGATTGGCTGTCACTAACCTTAGTAGTCGTTTTCCAGGCGGTGGCGTCACTCAAGCCGTCGTTGGAGTCATTGCCGTCAGGTTTGACGTAGTAGATTTTTGGTTCAGGCATTCTTAGACCTCACGCAATCACTACAATAGACGTATTTGGGCTGTAGCTTGCTCCATCCGACATGCTTACCACAATATGGGCACGTCAGTTTAAACCAGCCTCGACCTTTAGGACGGGGGATTGATTTATTCATACCCAAACCCAGTTTCTAAAAGTACTCGATCCCAGGGATAGTTCGGCCCAGGGTCAGATTTCCGGCCCAGGGGAATTGCTACCTCATCGTGGCCTGCCAGAGCGTAGATGTCGTACTCCCCACACAAAGCATTGATCACTTCGATATTGGCCCTGATTTGGGCCTCCGGCCAGTCATCGCCCAGGCCGACATTCTCAATGCCGATGGAGAAACTGTTCACATCAGGCCGCCCGTCAAACTCACTCTTCCCGGCATGCCAGGCCCGGCGGTTGAACGGCACCAGTTGCCATATCTGGCCAGTTTTTGCGATAACCAGATGGGCAGAAACTTTGGCCACCTGGTTACAGAGCCATGATAAAGCTCCCTGCAGAGAGTTATCTCCAGTATAGTGTATAACAATCACTTCTGGAGTTATCACCCCGCCATGATTGGGAGAAGGCTTCCAGTTTGCGCCTTCCAGTTTGTGATTCGCAATTTTCATATCAGTTTTCCAAATTATGTGCCCATACCTGATTCGTGTTCCCGCTGCTTGCGTAACCATCTTTTCTCTGCCATATCGGCAGCAAATGCCGCCGCCGATAGATCATATCCCTTGGCAAGTTTTGCTTGAAACGCTCTTTCCCAAACCTTAAATGCTTCTCTGAGTAATTTACTCTCTATCGTAAAAGGCTTCTTGCTATTTTCGCTATCCATTTTGATTTCCTGTAGTTTCCTGCCAAGGTCTGTTTTTACTTCACGACCCTCAGATAACTACACCGCTCTTTGGCCACCTTCCGGCCAGGGCAGGCCTCCTTCTCCGGGGTGGCCAGTTGCAGCTCTCTTAACTCCGCCCATCCTGGCAGGCGTCAATCACCGCCGCCACTCGGTCAAATACCCGGCCTAACATATCCCGGAGTTTTTCATCAAACTCCGACGGGATCATTCCTGGGGTAGTTGTGATCTGTATACTGCCGCCTAAAGGTGTGATATTCACCTCTACCCTAAACAGCCTGCCGCAGGGAGGCTGCAAATTAGGCTGAAACCAGACACACTTCAAACACGTCTCGTTATACACCGGCCACCTTTATCCTTTGTGGGCGGGCCGTCAGACCCGCCCCCTCGGTTGTTAGCTCAGATACGGCACCACCAGCAGTTCGGCGGTACCCCGCCACACGTTGGTCTTGCTGCCGCCGGCCGTGGCGTCGCCCAGCACCACCTCGGACTGCAATATCTCTTTGGCCGCCGCCTCCAGGCTGGGCGGCACCACCAGCAGGTTGGGCCGGATCCCCAACGGGACGCCGTCGTCGTTCCGGAACGCCATCATAGCTGCCCGGGCCGCCGCATAATTCGAGGCGTTCAGCGTCTGTTTGCTGGCGTAGGCCAACTGCCACAGGCCGTACCCGGCCGCCCCCCGGTAGTCCACGCCATACCGGAATTTTTTGCGCATGAACACCTGTTCATCGTCCGGCCGGTCCTGGCGCACCAACTGCGGCGTCGTCCGCATCTGCACCACAAACGGCTTGATTGCCCGTGTGGTATCCAACAGATACCAGGCCGTGCCGCTGCCGCCGCCCGTGTTGCTCACGTTCGAGCCAGCCACCTTATGGTCCGTGTCGAAAAAATATTCGCCGTCGTAACACGCCGTCGAAAACCCGTCGGCCATTAATTGAGCCACCAAATAGTCCGGATGCTGCTTGGCCGCCCGGCCCAACTCCGCCACAATCGGGTTATAGACCCCCAACTGGTCATCCTCGATGTCGTTCCGGTCCACCTCCACCGTGGCCTCGTAGTCCTTATTGGTGATGGCATAATGCCCCGCCGCCAGCGACCTGATCTGCCGATCCCCAATCCATTCCTGCAACATGGGAAACTGCAGCATGAAGGTGTAATCGTTGGTCCGCGTGTTGCTCGGCACCACCATTGCCAAATTGGCGTAGAACGTCGGCGCCCCCTCAAACGCCTGGTTGAATATGGCGCTCAAAGAGGTGTAGAGATTGCTAAGCGTGCTTTGGTTGATGATCATAATTCCTCCTTATCAGCTTTCGCCGTCATCCAGGACAGCGTGGAGAATTAGGTTCAGAGCCGCAGCCGATCCCGTGTCCTGGGTCAGCATGATATCGAAGTCGGTGTTGGCCGGCACAGCAATATCCAGGGACTCGTTTTCCCCTGTAGTATTTGTGCCTGTAACCGTGCAGAGAGTAGTATCGGCACCAGCGCCAACCTTGCATTCAATAGTCAAGGTTTTGTCTGCCCCCGGCGCGGTGCCAAGAGTAGCATAGGCGCGCTTGATCTTCACCGGCACCGGGAACTCGAAATCTGCCAGGATCACCTGGTCGCTGGCAGCGCTCGTGATCGTTGCACAGGATACGCAGAGGAGCATAGGGGCGGAGGCCAAAGTCTGAATCTGCTCCGCCACCGTGTTGGTGGACGCCGGGAAGTAATCCCCCGCATCGCTCACCGTCAAACTATCCGCCGACCCGCTGAACGCCGAGGCCAGGGCCTTGCCGATCATCAGCCAGCCTCTGGTGCCGGACACGTATTTGATCAGTTTCCCGCACTTGACGCCATGCCCAGGATCGCTCTCATCGAACGTCTGGTCATCCACCACATACATGTCGTTCATCAAATGGGCCTGGGAGATGCTGCTGGCCGCAAAGTCAAACACTCCCTCCGTCCGCACCCGGACGGTTTTGGCCCCGCTGGCCCCGCTGTTGGCCACATATTCCATCGCCACGCCCACGAAGGTGTTCCCAGACGCATTGGCCGCCGGTATCGCATAGCCAGAGCTATTAACGCAGACCATGCTGCCGGCATAGATGGTCGTATTCGTATAGACCGGGATATCAACCTCGAGACCTTCCCGGTAGGTCGTATTCCGATCAGCCGTTAACGCCGTCATTATCCTTCTCCTTCTCCCGCTGCGCTTTAAACTGCTCCACCGTGATTCCCAGGGCCCGGCACATCTGCCGCTCCTCCGCCGTCAGCGCCACCGTGCTGCCGCCCGGCTGGGCTTCCGCCTTGTTGCTGTCCACCGGCACCACCACCGGCGCCGCCGCCACGTAGGCCCCGAACCCCTCCGGGTCGCTCAGGGCGTAACTCAACGCCCACTCCCGCTGCGCCGGGGTCAGTTTCCCGGCCTGGACCGCCGCCTCCACCTGCTGCCGGGCCCGCTCCTGCTGCCGCTCCGCCTTCAGGGCCTGCAGCTCCTGTTCCACCACGCTCAGCCGGTCCTGCCCCGCCTTCAGGGCCAGCACCGCCCCCTTCACCGTCGCCGGCGTCGAAGTCGTCAGCCCCAGGGCCGCACCCAACTCCGCCACCAGCTCTGCCGCCTTGCCCCACTCCGCCACCGCCGCCACCACGGCGCCGTCTTCCACGTCGTCGGCAAGTTTCAGCATCCTCACCAAATCTTGCTTCATGTTCTCCTCCTGAATCGTTATGCCCTGCTTTTTGGCCAGGCGCTTGATCCTGTCTGTGATGATTTTTTGCTCCGCCTCGCTGTAATCCCGCCGATTTTTCGGCATGTTCCAGTAACTCCAGGCCGCCCTGGCGTTCTCCGCCGTATGGCAGGGATAACGGTAATTCACCGGGTCGCCCCACTGGGCGTCCGGCACCTCCGCCCACTCCGCCGGCTTGGTGACGTTCCCCGTCTCCTTGACGCCGATCCCATACCGCCGGGCCCGGGCCGCCTGGGCCGCCCGCTCCTCCTCCGTCGCCCGGGCCGCCAACGCCGGCACCTCGGCCATCGCCGGCGTGTTGGTCAAGGCCACGCTCAACAACCCCACAATATTGCCCGCATCGTCTACCTGCACCACCGGCGAGAAATAGCGGTACTCCCGGGCCTCGAGATATTTCCGGGCCCGCTCCGTCCACTCCACCTGGACATAAAGGCCTTCTGTGCCGCTTTTGATGTCCTTGATCCAGCCGGCCGCCGGTGCCTCCTGACCTGTCAGGCTCTGGTGTTCATAATCCACCACCAGATCAGTCTTCCTCTGGACCCAGGCTGCCAGTATCTTTTGTGCTCCCTGCCGGTTCAGGCGCATGGGTTCCCGGCCGTCCACCAGCTCGATTTCACCCCAGGGCAGCAGCCTGATCCACTCAGACGCCTGTTGGCCCGGAGCCAATTCCAACACCACCTGTCTAATCATAAATCGCCCTCTCCACCAACTGCCGCAGCTCCGGCGCATAGCGGCTCAGGTCCGGCCGCCACTCACCCGCCGCCGGGCTGACGAACTTCCCGTCCGGCTCCGGCAGGTTGTCCATCTCCCGCCGCACCTCCAATCCGCTCTCCTCCACCTCCATCTGACTCAGGGTCGTCACCCCGCACCGGCAGTTATAGCCCCACGGCGGCCAATAGGTCTGCCAGAACGGGTGGTCCAACGGATACACCAGACCGTGCAGCCTGGCGTGGCTCGGCCGCGTCCGCCCATCCATGATCGCCGAATAGCGACCATACGGCCGCACCGCCCTGCTGGCCTGCGCCTGGTCGTAGTGCCCCTTGCCGTAGGCCGCCAACACGTTGGTCCGGAACACCGTCTCCCGGTGCCACGGTTTGCTCAACAGCTCGCCCACCTCCCCCTTGAAGTCCCACAGCGTCGTGCCCTTTTCAATCGCCGCCGCCGTCGCCTCATACACCCGCTGTAAGTGGTCCGCGGTATAGAGATACGCCGCCGTGAAGGCCTTCGTGCGCATCTGGGCGGCCAGCCGGTCAAATTCCCCGCGCGGCATGATCTCCTTGGCCAAAAAGGACGCCACCGCTTCCTCAAACGTCGGCGCTCCCTCGCCCAGCCACCCCTCAATCACGCCGCTCCCGCCCCCGCATATACGCCAGCAGCGAGGCCTGGTAGATCAACTCCGCCAACTCCTCCACCGCCAGGTCAGGATACACCTGCAGCAGCTCGTCCCTGATCTGCTCCAGGCTATCGCCCCGCTCAATCAACGTCTGCACCGGCCGCAGCAGCCGCCCCACCACCTCCGCCGAGGCCGCCGCCGCCCGCTGCGCCAACCCTTCCAGCTCGGTCTGCGCCTGCACCACCGGCCCGTCCCACCGCGTCGGCGGCAGCGCCGTCAGCGCCACCGCCTTGGCCGCCACTCGCCCCACTCCACCCACGATTTCCTGCCCCGGCTCCGGCAGCGGCAAATTAAACCGTGCCGCCACGTGCTCCAGCGTCAACGGCATCCCCATCCGGCTCAGGATTTCATAGGTCTCCGCCGTCGCTTTGTAATCCTCCTCTTCGCCATAATCGAAAACAAAATGTGGCAGCGGCTCTTCCCAACCGAAGTTGAATCCCACCAACGGCCGGATCAACTGCGCCCTGAGCGTCGCCGCCAACCCCTCCGCATCCGCTTCGATCAGGTCCGACCGCACCCGGTCGTGCACCTTCGCCGCGCTGTACGTCCCCGTCGCATACGTCGTGTCCGTCGTCAGCGTCTGCCCCAGCACCGCCTTGCTCATCTCCCGGTTGCAAAACTCCGCCAACACCTGATACGGGTTGTAGTTACCCGACAGCCTCCCCGCCGCCTCCACAAATTCGATCTCCGTGTTCTTGGAAATGATCCCCGCCGCGTCGCTCCCCAGGGCCCGGATCGCCGTCACCAACGCCTCCCGGTCCGCCTGGGAGGCGCTGCTGTCATACTTTCCCAACCGCAGGGGCATCCCGAAAATCTCGTTGAAGGCCGCCCAATCCTTCAAGGCGTAGTTTTTCAACAGGTACATCCAGGCCAACACCCGCAGCACTCCCGCCCGGGTATCGTGCCCACTCCGGGCCTTATGGCGGTGAAAAATGAACTTCCACGGCTGCAACGGCTTCCCGTCCAATCTCGTCTCGTCCACCAGGCGCGGCTCCAGGCTCTGCCAAAACGTCACCCGTTTGGGGTGCACCCAGCGCAGATAGACCGGGGCCGCATACTCCTGCACCTGCCAATCTATCTCCACCAGGGAATAGCCCTTGCCCACCGCATCCATCAGGTCCAGCAGCGCCTCCTGGAAATTGACCGTCGCCCGCAGCCGCTCCTCCACAAACTGGGCGATTTCCAATTCTCGGGGATCCTCCCCCGCGGCCTCAATCCGCCACTCCAAACTGGCCACCGCCAGCCGCCGCGTCTGCATGATGCTCGCCAGGTGCGCGTCCTTCTCCTCCATCTCTTCGAAGAGCTCCGCCTGCGCCTGGAGCGCCCCCTGGTCCGCCGCCAAAAAGATCTCCGTCAACCGGGTCGGCGTCAGCCCGACGCTGGGATACCCCGACCACCGGTCCCGCAGGCTGGCCGCCGCCACCGTCCTGGTCTCCGGCCGCCCCTCTGCCTTCACCGGGTTGCCAAACTGATCTACGAGCACAACCCCGCCTCCTGAACCACCGCGTGCCGCTTCACCACCACACCTCCCGATCCCGCCGCCACCGGTTCCCCTGGACGCTCTCGTAGCTCACCGGCTGGTACGGCGAGGCCGCCGCCTGCACCGCCAGGGCGTGCGCCCAAAACTCATCCGCATGGCCCGCCGCCGTCCGCTCCGCGTCAAACCTGATATTGCCCGCCGCCGTCACCGTCTTCTTCACCTGGTGGTGCGCCCGCCTGATCTCCTGGTCCACCGGTATCCGCACCTGCCGGTCCTCAAACCGCCGCCGCAGGCCGAAGGCCAGCTCCTGCTTCACCGGTCCGGTGAACAGGACCCCTTCCACCACATACTCCCCGAACCGCCGCTTCGCCGCCTCCACCACCGCCTCGCCCATCCCCGTCTGGTCCAGACAGACCCGCACCGGCCCATAGCGCTCCACCACCCGGGCCAACTCCTCTTCCTGCGCCGCGAAACTGGCCCCCTGCAACCGCACCACCTCCCGGGTCCAGTACACGTCGCCCACCTGCTCCAGCACCCAGATCACCGTCAGGTCCCGGCGCCGCCCCAAATCCATACCCACATAGATCGGGCCGTCCCCCGTCAACTCCGGCCGGCCCGCCTCCGCCGCCTCGCACGGCGTGATCAGATCCCAGGTCAAAAACGCCTCGTTCTCGTCCGCCGGGATGCAGCAATACTCCTGCAGCCAGATATTCTCGTCCCCGCAGCTCTCCCGCTCCGCCGCCAGCCAGGCCTGCCGCTCCCCCTCGCTGACCTCCCGGCCCATAATCTTTTCCAGCAACCCCTGCTCCAGGGCGGCAAAGATCGTCGTCGTATGCACCGAGAACACCGGCACCCGCCCCTCCGCTGCCGCCTTCTTGGCGTCCCGGATAAACTGTGCGTACAACCCGCCGTTGGACCGATAGGTGGACAGGATCCGCAGGTCATAGCCCCAGGTCGTGGACGGCTTGGCCGCCGCGTACATGGCCCGCTGGTCCTTGTGCCAATCAAACTCGTCCAGCACCACCTTGCCGCCCTTGCTCCGGAACGCCTTGGGATTGCTGGCCAGCCCGTGGATCCGGGAGCCGTTCCGCAGCCGCAGCACCAGCGCCCGGACATCCTCCCGCTCGTCCAGAATCTCGTCCCCCAGCGACAATATCTGACCCGCCCGCTTGAACAGTTTCGCCCACTGCTCGCAGTAGAGGATGTATTCCTTGGCCGCCGACTCGTCCGCCGACGAGAACCACACCGCCAGCCCGGCCCGTTCCACGCAGTCCCGCACGTCCTCGTACGCCTGGCAGTAGGTGGCCCCGATCCGCCGGGATTTTTCCCATATCTTCATCCGGCTCCGGTCCTGGAGCCAGGCCACCTGATACGGCAAAAAATAACTCTGCCAGACCGCCTTACTGGCCATCCTCTATCCCCAGCAGCCGGTTCACCTCCGCCACCAACCGCTGCCGTTCCGCCTCCGCCGCCGGCGGGGCCGCCTCCGGCTCGGCATATTTCTCCTTCAGACCACCCACCAGCTCCAGGCACTTTTGCACCTCTTTCAGGGCCGCCAGCGTCAGGTTGTCTGGCCGGCTGAGCATGGCCTGTAATTTGCGCTCCAAGACCGTTTCCAGGGCCGCCACGGCCTCCTGCGGCGTCCGGATGATGGTTGGGTCCGGCCCAACCTCAATCGCCGCTCCTGGGCCATCCTGGGGCCTCTCCGGCCGTTGTCTGGCAAAGATCGCCTCCAGCCTGGCCACGGCATATACATCCTGAGGATTGAGCGACTCCAGCGCCCGCCCGATCAACCGCCGCCGCAGCTCCACCGCCCCCCGGCGGATCTCCGTCTGCGCCTGGCGGTACTCCCGCCGCCGCTCCGCCCAGTTGTCCGCCGCCGACCAGCGTTGGATCTGCGTCAAGGACACCCCCGTGGCCTGCGCCACCTGCTCGTAGGTCAGACCGTCGCAAATATACAATTCCTCGGCCCGCTCCCGCACTTCCCAGGAGTATTCCCGCTGCCCCGCCGGTTTGGCCATCACCGCTCCCTGGCCCTCGCCGACTCTTTCCGCTCCCGCTGCCGCTCCGGACACGGCTCCTGGTAATACGGCCCTCCCGGCAGCAGACATTTGCCCGATACGTCCCCATAGTACAGGCAATCATGCTCCGTAAAGAGGTCGCAGTCGCTCATTTTTCGCTTCCGGTCGCACATCTCACCGCCCCAGCACCTTCCGCACCGCCCCATACTGCTCAAAAATCTCCTGGAGCTCCGTCTGCAAGCGGGCGAACTCAATGGCCAACGCCGCGATCTGCTCCCCCGGCAGGGATTCCGGAGGATCAATGGGGTCCAGATACGACCGCAGGCTGTCCCGCAAACCAGCTAGGCGGAGCCGGAGCTCCTTGATCTGCCGGTCCAGGACCGCCAGCCGCCCCTCGTGTTTCAACCTCTCGTGCTCGCCGTTCACCGCTGATACCCCTCCGCCTCCTTCCGCAACCGGATCTGTGGGCAGAACTGGTTCCCCACGATCTTGTCGTGCGCCTCCTGCCACTTCTGGGTATTGATGATCACAATGTCCTTCAGGTCCGACGCCAACCGCAAATAACTCTTCACCAACTCCACGTTGTTCTCATACATCTGGCGCATCTCCGCCAACGCCGCGTCATGGCGGCAGGCCTCTTTCATCATGTCCTGACGATACTGCTCCAACAGCGCCCGGTACTCCGCCATCGTCCGTTGACTCGACTTATCGGACAGCCACCAGATCACCAGGACGATCCCCGGCACCCCGAAGGCGCTGACGATCTCCAATACCTGCTTGATCGTCACGTCCGGCATCATTCCAGCTTCGCCACCCCGGCCCGCAGCGCCGCCAGACCGGCCGCCCCCAGGGCCCCGAATAACCCCTGGAACTCCTGGTCGTCAATCCACCCCAAATACCTGGCCACCGCCGCCAGCGCCAACAGCACCGCCATCACATAGGTCTTTTTCCCGCTCATCCGCTCTCCTCCACCTCAGGGGTATTCCTGCTCCAGCAACGCCCGCAGCGAACTCTCCAAGACCCGCAGCGCCGAGCTGCGCTTTCCCCCCAATTTAAACCCCTGCAACTCTCCGTCGTTCAGCAGAGCGTAAATCTTGGACCGGCTCACCCTCAGCAACTGCGCCGCTTCCCGAACCCTCAGCAGCCGATCCTCTCCCCTGATGATTCGCTCCATCACCGCCATAGTCCAATTCTCGCCTCCAACCCCTCCGCCGCGACAGGATAGAAAGTGCATTTCGCACAAATATTTCAGGTTCACCCGTTTACGCTGATTCACCTTTTCCGGGTAATTGTCCTCCGCCAGCCAGCGGAAGATGCTGCGCCGCCATAACCGCAGCAGATCCGCCGCCTCCTGGATCGTCACGGTCCCTCGCATCCACCTCTCCTGTCCTACCGCAGCGCCCGCAGCCACCACAGGCCGACCAGTCCAGCAATCACCGCCAGCACCGTCACCGCCGTCTGCACCGGCCCCGGCTCACCCTCCAGCCATGCCCATACCTGCTGCCACCTCGCCCTCATCTCTCCCCTCCTCGCCGCCGGTCCCGCCCCCGCAGCTCCACCTCCTGCCCCATCCCCGCTATCCGGCTGGCCAACCGGTCGCCGTGCGTCCGATAATGTACCGCCAACTCGTCCAGGGTTAAATTACTGGTTATCAAGGTAGGTAGTTCTGCCACATAGCGGCCATCCAACAGCGCATACAATTTTTCCTGCACCCAGTCCGACAGTTTTTCCGTGCCCAGGTCGTCCAGCACCAAAAACGGCGCTTCCGTCAGGTAGCGCCGTTCCACCTCCCGTTCACTGGCCACCGCCTTCTCGCCATACGTCTCCCTGATCTCCGCCAGCAGGTCCACCGCCCGCACAAACCTCCCGGCCCCAGGCCCCCCCGCCAGCAATTCCTCCCGCAGATACCCCACCGCCAAATGCGTCTTGCCCACCCCCGGCGGCCCGGTGAGATAGGCCGGCCGCGGCCGCGGCACCGGACCCCGAAAGTTCTCCAAACTGCATCTTAAATACCGCCTCGGCACCCCGGCCCGCTGCAGCAGCGCCTCGATCTCCTCCTGCCACCGCCGCCGCTGCTCCTGCCGCCGCCTCTCCCGGGCCGCCGCCTCCTCCCGCCGCCGCCGCTCCTGACACCCGTCGCAATACGCCGCGCTCGCCACCTCGCTCCGGTAGTCCCCCACCACAATCTCCAGCCCGGGCACCTCCGCCCCACAATCCCGGCACCGGAAACGGCTACTCATCCGGCACCTCGATAACCCGGCGCCCCGGCTGCTCTCCCGCCGTTCCGCCCCGAGGCCGTACCTGCCCCCCCTGTCTCACCCGGCCCAGGATCACCACCTTCAGATAGTTGTGGTTTTTCAACCCCGTCAGCTCCCGGTTGGCCACCTGCTCCAGGCCCCACAACACCTCCGCCGGCCGCACCTGATATTCCTGGCCGTCATAGCGCAGCTTCCCCGTCGCCACCATCTCCTGGACCTCCCGCAGCAGCCGCAGCCGCTTCCGGTCGCTCAGGCGAGCGCCCGGATGGGCCCGGAATCCCTCCACATACTCCTCCAGCAACGGCAGCCAGCGGCCGCACGCCGCCGCCACCGCCGCCAGCTCCGCCGCCACCGCCGCCGTCGCCGCCGCTTCCCACGTCAGGGCCGCCCCACAGTGGGGGCACCGCGGCTTCACCGCCTTACCTCCGGCCACACAATCTCTCCCTCATCCTCAGGCTCCGTCTCTAACGGGACACAATAGTCACTGGCCACACACCGGTGGCACTCATCCCCGCCCTGCGCCCAACACTGCAGCGCCAACTCCCGCAGCGCCTCCTCCAGGGCCCAGAGCCGCTCGTTGGCCTCATCGCCGAAATAGTACTCACCGCCGCACTTCATACGAGTAGTTCTCCTTCCGCTGCCGCCTGGTCCCCACCTGCTCCAACCGCTCGTCCGGCCAGGACTCCAGACGGTCCCAATCCACCGCTTCCGTCACCCGGATCGCCTCCGCCAATCCCATTTCCTGCAATCTGGCCAACACCCCCCGGGCCCGCACCACCCGCCGCTGCACCTCGTAGAGCAGCGCCCCGTGGCGCAGCTCCACCCGGCAGGATTCCCCGGTGAATACCTCCTCCCGGTGCGCCTTCGCCCAACGGAATAACTCTCCCTCCAACTCCTCCTTCTGCCGCTCCAGCGGCGCCAGCCTCTCCTGCCAACGCCGCTGCAACGCCTCCATCTCCGCCGCCATCTGCCCGTTGGCGCCCTCCAGTTCCGCCAACAACGCCCCCAACCGGGCCAAGATGGCATCCGCCGCCGCCGTCAGTTCCTGTCCCCGCCTCAATTCAGCGACCTCCTGCCCACCGCCTCCCGCCAACTGGCCAAACCCTCCAAATGGGCCAACCCCAACCGCAGCAACACGATGGTGACCTCCGCGTCCCTCAACCCCTGGGTGCCGCCCACCTGCACCAGCAACTCCCGCCCCCGCCGCACCATCTCCCGCACCTCCGCCAGTTCCTGCCGCCACCGCCGCCACCAGCCCATCATGACCCCTCTTGCTCCCTGAGATACAGGGCCAACTGCCCCAGCAGCTCCGGCAGCGGCACCCGCTCCAGCTTGGCCGCCATCGCCAGCTTCCTCAACCCCTGGTGCTTCAATTTCCCGATATACTCCTCCAACTCGCTCCCCGCCGCCGCCAGGTAGTAGCCCGGCGCCGTCCGGCTGCTGGTGGAACAGATGGGCTGCGGCTTGAAGCCATACCGAGCCTGCGTGATCAGCTTCCGCAAGCGCCGGGTGTCGTTGATTCGGTGCGCCCAGGGCTCCCCGAACACCGCCTCATACAGTTCGCCCATCCCCACTGCCCGGGACCGGCCGATATGCTTCGTCAGCTCCATCAACAGCCTGCCGATCAATATCTCAGTGTCTTGCGCCATGCCCTTCCACCTCCTGCCGATAGGCCCGCAATCTCTCCATGTTGTCTTTTTTCGTCTTGCGGATCTCGCCTTTGGCAAACGCCGACAGGCCCCTCCGCTCCACCCCCACGCGCCGAGCCAGCTCTGCATACGTCACGTCCAGGCGCCGCATTTCTTCTTTGATGAATTGCCGCAGCGCCTCTACCTCTGGGTCCAAACGCAGCCTTCTCTCCCGTTTCTCTCTCCTCTTCTCCCTCTGAGCCTCCGCGGCCTTCCTCTCCGCCAGGCTCGTCTCCGGCAGCCCCTCCTCCCGGCGATAGCGGGCCATCGGTTCACAGGCGTCGGCACACTCAGGATAGCCCCGCCGGCCCATCCTCTCACACCCATAGCACGGCGACCGCCTGGCCGGCTCCGGCCGATAAATTACCCTCACCGCCCCCTCCGCTTATGGTAGATCAGCGCCACCATCACCTTCTGCAGCCGCTCCGGCTCCAGCCACTCCAGACGCCGCACCCCGAACATGTTCTCCCCGATGGCATGGGCGTAATTCCACGGCAGGTTTTTCTCCACCAGCAACCGCTCAATGGCTGCCAGATACCGGCTCCGCTCGTCCCCGTAAACCTCCTGCCCCCGTCTCCTGGCCGCCGGCGGCCGCCGCTGAAACCCCAAACGGCCTAAAAATTTCATCAGCTCATTGAACTGCCGCTCCGTCAACTCCCTGCTGCTCGCCACCCCGTAGCCGGCCAGAATCTCCCGATAGTCCTCGTCGCTCAGCCCCAGCTGCGCCTTGGCCACGTGCACCAACGCCTTCTGCCGGTTGTTGATCAGCCGCTCCCCCGGCCGGGGCCGGGGCCGGCTGGGCCGCCGGCTGCCCAATCTGTTCGCCCTAACCATTGCACCCCTCCCTCAGGTCCTCCACCGTCACCAGGCCGGCCGCCTCCGGCTGGCAGAAATCCCGGGCCGCACAGGACCGCCAACATACCCCATTGATCCGATAAATACAGAGCGACCGCATCTCCTCCATCCGCAGCAGCAGATGGTCCAGGATATCCAATTGCCGGTTATACTCCGCCAACCATTCTTCCCGGATGGCGTCCATCATCGTTTTTTCCCTGGCCTCCATAATTTCTCCTTTCATCACTCATTCATCCTGACCCTCCGGCAGGTCCGCCAGGGCCATCCTGGCCTCGGCCACCGCCGCAAAAACCCCGTCCAGAGCCGCCAACGCCTTTTTCTTGGCCTCCCGGTAGCGCCGCAAATACGCCGCCTTGGCCTCGTGGCGCGGCGCCTCCACCTGCTCCGCCGCCAGGCGATACGTCTCCCCGGCCTGCACCAACACCCCCCGCTTCACCAGGGCCCGCAGGAATTCCCGGGCGTAGTCCCGCTGCACCCCCGCCAGCTCCATCAGGTCCGTCACCGTCGCCTGCCGCCGGGCCCGCACCACCCGCCACATCACCTCCCATTTCGTCGGCTGCCCGGCCTCCCGCTCTCTCCTCTGGTACAGATTGACGCCCACCTTCTCCACTTCTCCCCGCTTCGCCAGCTCCGCCAGGGCGTTCCTGATCCGTTCCCGGTCCACCCTCGTCTGGATACCCAGGCGCTCGCCGATCTCGTCCAGGTTGATCTCCCCCGGACCCCAACCAGCCAGCACCTCCCGAATCTTCTGGGTCAATCCTCTGCCCATCACGCCCTCCAGCTTCTTACTGCCACAACCCGGTCCGCAGCACCGTCTGCATATCCGCCACCGTCACCGCTGCCGCCTCCCCCCGGCTCCGCTGCCAATGGGCCAACTTCAGGATCTCCCGCTTCACCAGGCGGAAGTCGCCCCCGGCCTCCTTCTGCAGCAACACCGCCGCCTCCGTCTCCACCTGCAGCCCCGCCGCCTCCTCCGCATACAGCACCACATCCACCGCCGAGATCGGCTCGAACTCCAGGGCCTGAAACACCCGGGACCATACCCGGCGGTTGCGTTTCATAAACGCGGCTAACTCCTCCTCCCCGATCAACACCAACGGCGCCGTGGTCATCTCGCTGATCTCCCTCACCACATTCAAATGCTCCTGCGTCAGCTTCTCAAACTCATCCAAAATCACCGGCTGCGGCCTGGTCATCAGCCGCTCCAGCACCTCCCGGTAGCACCCCCCCTTGGTCTTGGGCGGCTCCTTCACCCCCAACTCCACCGCCAACTGCCGCAAAAACTCCGTCAGGCTGGTGCGCCACACCGTGGCGCACAGGACGTAGGGGCAGCCGTGATTCGCCGCCCACCACACCGCCGTGCGGCTCTTCCCCCGCCCCGCCCGGCCATACACCAGGCCAAAGCGGCCCTCGCCTGCCCCCAGGGCCAGGCCGTCCATCAGCACCGTAAAATTGCGCACATTTTTCGTCGTCACAAATACCGGTTTGATCGCCACCGCCGGCTGCCGCCGCCCACTCCGCTCCGCCTTCACCGCCTTCACTGCTTCCATGTCCAACTCCCTTACCGTTCACCTCCGGCCGCCGCTTTCCTCCGGCCGTCGCCCAATGTTTGATATCTGTCTCGGAGACAGTCCAGGCGCGCTGCCAAATACTGCCGCCCCGCCTGGTACTCCGGCGTCAACTCATAGTAGGCCTCGAAATATCGCAGATACTCCGGCACCAGCCAATTCCTGGCCCGGCACTCCTGCAGCAGCTCATACCGCTGCCAATGCGGCAGCGCCTCCACCTGATACCAGAACACCCTGGCCAGCAGCCGACGCTCCGTGCCCACCACCTGCCGGGCCCTGGCCAGCACCATCTCCAGGTGCTCTTCATACCACTTCATACGTCGCCCTCCGCACCCTGTGCCGGATCACCGCCAACCGCCGTTCTTCAAAATACTCCTGATTCTGCCGGTACTCCGAGCCGCTCTCGAAGTACCGCATGAACACCGCCTCTTCCATCTCCAGGTCGCCGGCCGCCTCCTTCGCCAGCAGCCCCTCATACCGCTGCCAATCCGCCGACGGCAGCGCCGGCAGGCAATGGCGGCGCTCCCACAGTTCCCTCTCTAAGGCCTCAATCTCATCCCTCTTCCCTTTTCCCTTTTCCCTGTTCCCTATTGCCTCTTCCCTGTTCCCTCTTCCCTCTTCCCTCTTCCCTATTATTTCCGCCGCCTGCCGCCGCTCCCACAGTTCCCTCTCTAAGGCCTCAATCTCATCCCTCTTCCCTTTTCCCTCTTCCCTCTTCCCTGTTCCCTCTTCCCTGTTCCCTCTTCCCTCTTCCCTCTTCCCTATTATTTCCGCCGCCAACTGCCGCGCCCCTGCCGTCGTCTGCCGCAGCAGCTGCCGCTTCTGTCCAATCTGCGCCGCCACCGCCTCCCGGTCGGCCGCCGTCCCCGTCACCCCCGCCAACGGGTGCACCCCCGGCACCGCCGCCGCCTCGCAGAGGAACTCCCCCGTGCCCTGGTCATAGACCAGGACCGAGGTCAGATCGTGCAGGTCGTAGCGCACCAGCACCGCGTGCCGCCGGCCATACAGTTCCGGGGAGTAGTAATTGGTCCCGAACAGCGCCACCCCGTTCCGGTTGATGGTCCGGTTGGCCGCCGCCATCATCAGATGGCGCAGCTCCTCCCGGTCCATCTCCGGATACCCGGACCGCTGCCGCCAGGCCTCGAACACCTGCCGGGGCGTCGCCCCCTGCAGGTGCGACCGCTCCTGCGGCCGGTCCACATACTCCGCCATCCACCCCTGGATCGCCTCCTGCGCCTCCGCCAGGGTCGGCACCGCCCCCCCCGTCAGCCGGCCGTGCAGCCGCCGGTGCAGCTTCTCCCCCCGGTGCAGCCGGGCCGGTTTGTCCTCTATCCCGGTCCCCACATAACTGGGCATCAGCCGCTCGAACTCCCCAAATACCTGAAAAAACCGCTCCACCGTCTTCGACTGCCCGTGGTACGGCCAGGCGTAGATCACCTCCACCCCCAGCCGGTTGAACAACCCCGCAAACCCGGCCTCCGCCAGGTTGGTGGAAAAAAACTTTGCCCCAAACGCCTTCCCGTTGTCCAAATACACCGACGCCGGCGGCCGCCCCAGGGTCAGCAGCGCCCGCCGGAACGCCGCCGCAATGGCCTGGACGTTCTCCTCCGGCATGATCTCCCAGCCGCAGGGATAATTGCTCGCCATGTCGTAAAACAGGATGAGCACCATCCGCTTCGCCTTCCCCGTCCAGGGGTTGATGATCTCAAAATTCAGCCGGTGCCCGTCCGCCACCAGCGCGTCTCCCACCTCGATCCGGCTGTAGTCCCGCTCCAGGTAGGGGAGACATTCCTGATGCAGGGCCTGCTCGCCCTGGCGCCAGAACACCCACTGGTCGAAATTTCTCTCCCGCCACTGCGCCAGAAACCGCAGATACGTCCGGTCCGACAATCCGTCCGCCACCCCCTGCTGCGCCATGATCCGCCGGGCCGCCCGCACGACCTCGGTCAGGCGCAGCCGGTTCGGATGCAGTGCCACCGCCAACAATATTTTGGCCGCCGCCTCACTCACCCCCGGCCCCCGGCCCCCGGCCCCCCGCCGGGCCAGGGCCTGGGCCTCGCCGCTCTCCCGATAACGCTTCGCCCACCGCTCGATGGTGGCGAAGCTCACCTCTCCCAACTTCCCATACAATTCCGGGAAGAGCTGCCCCGTGTTGTAGGCCAGCAAAAAATCTCTCTTGGCCTCCAATCTGCCCTGCCGCCGCCCCCGGGCCGCCGCCGCCCGCAGATAATGCTGCACCAGCTCCGCCCGGGCCAGGGCCACCGCCTCCGGCGGCACCGCCGGCCGCCGGCTGGCCGGCACCATTCCCCTCTCCGTGCTCTGCCTCGGCCTCATTCCCGCGCCTCAAAAATGTCCCCCGGAATCCCCAGGGCCTTGAGGGCATAAATCACCCGGATAATCTGCTTCCGTCCACTGAGGACGTGCGACACCGCCGCTGGCGATACGTGCAAATCTTTTGCTATATCCTTCACCCGTATCCCCCGCCGCGCCATCTCCGCCCGCAGCCGGCACTGCTGCTCCTCGGTCAAAAATCTGCCCTTCACTCCTCCAACAGCGCCTGCAACTGGCGCCGCCGCTTCGCCAACCGCCGCTGCTCCCGCTCCAGCCTGGCCGCCTCCAGTAGCAATGCACCCCGGCCCCTTCCTCCCGGCCCTCTTTCTGGCCAGAGCCTGCTGTCTCTCGCCGCTATCCCTATAGCGCTTTGCCCACCGCTCCACTGTTGCAAAACTCACCGGCCCCAATATCCGATACAACTGCGGCAAGATCTTCCGGCCATTGAAGGCCAGTAAAAATTCCTTTTTTACCGCCAAACGGCCCTCCCTCACCCTTCGGGACGCCGCCGCTCGCAGATAATGCTGCACCAGCTCCGCCCTGGCAACTGCCTCCGCCGACGGCGATACCTTGAGTCGCTTTTTCCCCCGATGCAGACCTCTTTTTGCGCTTTGGCGTATCGGCGTGCTCATTCCTGCACCTTAAAAATGTCCGCCGGGATCCCCAGTGCCTTTAGAGCATAAATCACCCGGTAAAGCCGCTTCCGGCCACTAATAACGTGCGACACCGCTCCCCTTGAAACTCCAACAAATTTGGCGATATCCGTCTGCCGTACCCTCCGCCGCGCCATCTCCTCCCGCAGCCGCAGGCATTGCTCCTCCGTTAAAAATCTGCCCATCACTCCTCCAACAGCGCCTGCAACTGGCGCCGCCGCTTCGCCAACCGCCGCTGCTCCCGCTCCACCCGAGCCGCCTCCAGCAGCAGCGCCTCCTCCTGACTGATCACCAGCGCCCCCACGCAGGCCGCCAACACCCGCAGCGGCTCCAGACTTCCCGTCACCCGGCAGAAACAGGGCAACAACCCCACCGGGATCAGGTTTCCCTTCGTCTTCGCCACCCAGCCGTCCAACGCCGCCACCGTGATCCGCTTCCCCCGGCCGTCACCCAGACCGTCCCGCCTGGCCAACTCATTCATCCGGTCCACAATCTCCTCCCGGGAGAGCTTTCCAGACCGCATCGCCTCCCGCATGGCCGCCTTCAGACGGCTCACCGGGTTGACGTTGGCCTCCTGGAAAAGGGTAAGCTGTTTTTTATCTGAAATTCCCATTTGACTTTTCTACTCTTTAAAGCTTATGATTGTTTACCCTTGAACCCATTTTACTTTACCACGCAAACATGTCAAGAAAAAATTTGCTTTCAGACGCATATTTTCCAGGTTTAGCTAACCGACTGTTATTCGTAAGGAAATCTATTGTTAAATGCAGCCTTGACGATATGGGGAAGAGATTGGGAGTCAGCGGAGCAACTGTTTCCCGGTATGAATCAGGTCAAATTCATATCCCGGAAAATCGTTTGTGCCAATATGCGGATATTTCTGGCAAGCCAATAGATTGGTTTCTTTATGGCGATACCCGGATGCCTCCTTCTCATACGGCTTCTGGCCCAGTTTTGGATTTCAGCCTTATGCGCCAGGTTATTGTCGGTGTCGAGCTTGGTCTTGACCGCCTGGGCTTAGTTTTGTCTCCGGCCAAAAAGGCCGATCTTATTATTCTTCTCTACGACCATTACGCCAAGGCGCAAGATCAGCCCGATGATCAGACCATCGAACGCTACCTCCGCCTGGTCGCCTGACGCTTTCTTGCCGCCCCAAATTACGAACTATGAACTATGAACTACGAACTACAAACTGCTCATCGCCGGAGGAACCATGCAGCTCAGTGATCGCCACCTGGGCTATCTCGTCCTGGCCGCCGGGGTCGCCCTCTTCCTGATCTTGGGCAGCCTCGGCCCGCGGCCCCCGGAGGACCGCCCCTCCCAGACTCTGCCCGCCCCGCCCCGGAAGCTCTCCCTGCCGCCGCCGGCCCATCCGGAGATCTCCCGCCAGGCCGTGCAGCATACCCGCGCCCTGGAGCAGCGCGGCCTTGTTAACATCACCTACGGCGGCGAGGCGGTCACCATCATCGCCGTGGAGCCCAAATTCTGGCAGCTCCTCACCCACCAAGAAAAAGAGGGCGTGGTGTTCATGTTCGCCCTCTTCCTCCAGGAACAGGCCCGGCAGCAGCCGCACCTCATCCGCTGTCAATTTTTCTCCGTCCTGGATATGACCTCCCGCCGCACCCTGGCCCGGGCCGACCTTCTCAATCCCCAGGACCAGCAGATCTACCAATGACCGCGCCCCCCTCATAAATTAAAAAGGTGGGCCAGGCCCACCTTTTCCTCCTTGCCGCCGCCTTTTTATCCTCGGCGCCGACATCATTTTTTATAACCGCACCAGTACTATTTCTTAAAGTTTTCCCCCGTCTTGCCGATACATTTTATGATATGACCGACGACCTCACCACCAAAATCACCCGACTCCTGCACGAGGCCGCCCCCAACCCCAAAGCGGCCCCGGCCGCCATCAACCAAACCGCCCACGGCAGCCATAACCTCCAGATCGTCGGCGACCTGCGAATCTCCCCTCGCATCATCATCCAACCCGGCCCCCAACACCTCTCCGAAGCCCAGGCCTACAAAATCCACCAGCTCATCAAGGCCCTCGTCAAATACCAATGCCAGGCCGGCGCCGACCCCCGCACCGCCTTCGCCACCTGGTACCGCCGCCTCAAACAACGCTACCGCTGCACCTCCTATAAAACCATCCCCGCCGACCAGGCCGACGCCGCCATCAACTGGCTCACCGCCCAACTGGTCCGCCTCCGCCGCCAATCATCCCCCAACACCTAACCTTCCAGCCCCACCACAACCACTCCCCACTCTCCCTACCTTTTATTCTCGGCATCTCGCCCTTTCCCTACTCCCACTTTTTTCTGCCCCCGCCCACTCTCCCTAGCATGAACACACCGGTTCAAATTTTTGTACTATCCCAGATCGCATTTTTTTTGTGACATTTATGCTTTCTCTACATTGCCGAGTTAATCCAAACACTTCCGCTACTTTCAGACTATTCTCCCGCCCGCTATATTTCTCATTTATTTTGTCATTTTTTTCGCCCTTTTCTCATTTTGAGAATTCCTGCCATTCCGCCGCCACATTTCTAACCATATGAAATTAAATCCAATTTAAATCGCCGCACCAAGTTCTTACTCCCGTCATTTTGCAGTTGATGCCTCCATCCAGAATGACAGTTGAGAAATGTAATTTCCCCATCTATCTCATTAATCTTCCATATTATTTTCGTCTTATTCTGAAAATTTATATTTCTCGTTTCCCCTGTCCCCCCGCAAGGTCTCGGTAACGAGGGTTAATCATAGGGAGGATCAAATTATGGCAAGATTATGGCAAAAATGACGAAGGGGCTGGCTGATATTCAGCTAACCCCTTTATATTCTTGGTGGGCCGTCAGGGGATCGAACCCCGAACCTACTGATTAAGAGTCAGTTGCTCTACCAATTGAGCTAACGGCCCGGAAACCGGTATCTGTTAGTCAGAGATATATACCAGGCAGGCCCTGGTTTGTCAAGGTTGAGCATGGGTGTGTGATTGCAAGATGATTATGTCACCCCTAACTGCAATGAGAACATGTCACCTCCCTGGGTAAAAAAAAGATATCTCCCATCGGGAGTTTCCGGAGGAAAAGGGGTCAGCCCTCGGCACTAATCTCGCAACCTCAGGAAATGACTAATCGGTACCCTTAGCCCTTGACCCTTGGCCGCGAACCCTTTACCTTATAGGTATGCCCAGAACCTTGGAAATCATCACCACCCACGTCAACGCCGACTTCGACGGCCTGGCCTCCATGGTGGCGGCTAAGAAGCTCTACCCCGAGGCCCTGCTGGTCTTCCCCGGCTCCCAGGAGAAGAACCTGCGGGATTTTTTTATCCGATCCAGCCTTTATTTCCTGAATTTTGCCAAGATCAAGGATATCAACCTGGAGGATGTCAAGCGCCTCATCCTGGTGGACACCCGGCAGGCCGGCCGCATCGGTAAATTCGGGGAGCTCTTTCCTAACGGTGAGATCGATGTCCATATTTATGACCACCATCCTGATTCGCCGGATGATCTGCAGGGCTCGGTGGAGGTGGTCCGGCCGGTGGGAGCCACCGTCAGTCTCTTGACGGAGATTATTCAGGCACGGGGTATCCCCCTGACTCCCGACGAAGCCACCATTTTGGCCCTGGGCATCTATGAAGATACCGGGTCCTTTACCTTTGCCTCTACCACGCCGGCGGAGTTCGCCGCGGCCAAGTATCTGTTGGAGCAGGGGGCCAATTTGAATACCGTGGCGGAGATGTTGACCCGGGAGTTGACGGTGGAGCAGGTGGCCCTCCTGAACGATCTGATTCGCAACGCCGTGACCATCAACTTGAGCGGCATTGAGATCGTTCTGGCCCGGGCCACGTCCTCCCAATATGTGGGTGATTTTGCCGTCTTGGCCCACAAGTTCATGGACATGGAAAATATCCAGGTGCTCTTTGCCATGGCCCAGATGGAGGAGCGGGTCTTTGTGGTGGGGCGCAGCCGTCTGGAGGAGGTCAATGTGGGGGAGATTTTGGCCGAGCTGGGGGGCGGCGGCCATGCCTATGCCGCCTCGGCTACCATCAAAGACATGCCTCTGGCCCAAGCCGAAGAAAAGCTGCGGATTATCCTGGCCCACCGCGTCCGCCCCCGGCGCACCGCCCGGGAAATCATGTCCTATCCGGTCATGTCGGTGAGCACGGAGACCACCCTGAGCGAAGCCCACCGGTTCATGACCCTGCATAATATCAACGCCCTCCCCGTTATGGACGGCGGCGATCTCAAGGGCCTCATCAACCGCCAGATCGTGGAAAAGGCCATCTTCCACGGCCTGGAGGACTTGCCGGTCAAAGAATATATGACCACCGAGGTGGCCACCGTCGGCCCCCATGCCACCCTGGCGGAGATCCAGGAACGGTTGGTCATCAACAAACAACGGCTGCTGCCGGTGGTGGATGCCGGCCAGGTCCTGGGGATCATCAGCCGCACCGATCTCCTCAACCTGCTCATGGCTCCGGGCGAAGACCTGGAAGAGACCTTCGAGAAAGAACCGGGACCCGTGCTTCGCAAGAAAAATGTGGCCGGCATCATGCGGGAACGGCTGCCCAAAAAGATTATTGATATCCTTAGACAGATCGGCAGGGTCGCCGATGAATTAGGATACAATGCCTATGTTGTGGGGGGGTTTGTTCGGGATCTGTTCCTGCGCCACGAAAACCTGGATATCGACATCGTCATTGAAGGGGATGCAGTCACCTTTGCTCGGCAGTTCGCCAAACGCATCGCCAACGTCCGGGTGCGGGTCTTCCAGAAATTTAAGACCGCGGTCATCATCTACCCCGACGGTTTCAAGGTGGATGTGGCCACGGCCCGGACCGAATACTACGAGACGCCGGGGGCGCTGCCCATCGTGGAGCGCAGCTCCCTGAAGATGGACCTCTACCGCCGGGATTTTACCATCAACACCCTGGCGGTGAAGCTCAACGAACGGCATTTCGGCATTCTCATTGATTACTTCGGGTCGCAGCGGGATATCAAGGACGGCCGCATTTCGGTGCTCCATAACCTCAGTTTTGTGGAGGACCCCACCCGGGTCTTCCGGGCCATCCGCTTTGAACAGCGTTTCGGCTTCAAGATCACCAAGCTGACGGCCAATCTCATTGAAAATGCCGTGCGCATGAACTTCTTCGACCGTCTCTCGGGCACCCGGCTGTTCAGTGAATTGAAACTCATCCTCATGGAGGAGAACCCCATCCCGGCCATTGCCCGGTTGGATGAGTTCGATCTGTTGAAATTCATCCATCCCACCATTCGCTATGATCTCAACACCCGTTGGCTGTTGGATCAGGTGCGGGGGGTGCTGGCCTGGCACGATCTGCTCTTTCTGGATGACCCCTACGAACGCTGGTATGTTTATTTCCTGGGCCTCATTGAGCCGTTAAAGGAAGAACAGCTTCTGGAACTGACCCGGCGTTTGAATACGCCGCCCAAATTCACGGAAACCCTCTTATGGGCCAAGGGGGCGGCGGACCACACCTTGCTGCGGCTCTTTCGGCAGAGCAATCCCACGCCCAAGGAGATCTACTATCTGTTGCATGAGCTCTCCACGGAGTTCCTGTTGTACATGATGGCCAAGACCCGTCAGGAGAACACCAAACGGGCCATCTCCCTCTATTTTACCCAGTTAAAAAACATCCGGCCCCTGCTCACCGGCAAGGACCTGCAGCAACTGGGGTACGAGCCCGGCCCCCGCTACCGCTTCATGCTGCAGAAACTCCTGGAGGCCCATCTGGACGGTCTGGTGCGCACCAAACAGGATGAGGTCGCCTTTTTGCAGCGCCACTATAATCTGCCCCAACAGCCTGACTCCGGGCCGGAGATGGCAGGAGCAGCCCCAAGAGACTAATTGCCATGAATTATCTAACTTTGCCGCCGACCATGAAAATATCGGTTGCCGGAGCTGGCTACCTTGGGGGGGCACTTAAGGCCCGCCCCACATGGAAAGAGCCGGGGCCGGCAAGGATGCCGGCCTACAGAATCCCCTCCAATCTCTAGGAACGACGAACTACGGACCTTATTTTCAAACTGATTGCCATGACTTATAAAAGTCAGCCGCGCACCATGAAAATATAGGTCGTTGTCTTGGGCTGAGATGGGCGGGCACGGAGGCCCGCCCCACTAAAAGAAAAGCTCTTCCGAAAACCGGGAACCTTATTTTCTTGGTAATTACCATGAGTTACAAAGGTCAGCCGCGCACCATGAAAATATAGGTTGCGGCCTTGGGCTGAGATGGGCGGGCACTTAAGGCCCGCCCCACTAAGAGAGGGCCTAAAGGGGAAGCTCTTCCGGAAACTGGAAACCATGATTCGGTGAAGGGGGGCTCGGGCTGGCCAGTGGACTGCTTCTGCTCATGACCATCGCCCTGGGCCTTTTCAGGCCACTGGTCCTCTCCTCTGTCTAGCGCCGTCCCGCCCGCAGGTCTGCCCCTGCCTTGGCCGGGAGCCCCGCCGCCGCAATGGCCGCCACGGTCCGCTCAATATCGTAGGGAACCCGACGGATGGTGGGGATAACCTCTTTCCCCAGCTCCAGGATCAGATAGGCTGCGGCCGGATTGCCGTCCTTGGGAAAACCGACGCTGCCCGGGTTCAGCAGCCATTTGCCCTGGACCTGGCGGATCAAAGGGATATGGGTATGGCCTGTCAAAAGGATGTCCTCTGGGATTTCCGCCAGCAGCTCCGCCACCATGGCGTCGGGCCAGGAGGGCCGGACATAATCCCGGATATGGCGGGGGCTGCCATGGGTCAGGCGCAGTCGCCACCCGTCTCGCATCACCGACCGTTCCCGGGGTTGGGCCAATAAAAAGGCCCGGCTGGTCTCGTTCACCGCCTGCACCGTCCAGGCATAGATCTCCTTGCCCAGGGGGGAGATCTTGGTGTTCAATAATTCGCCGATGGGATCGGCCACCAGGGCCAGCACGGCCTGATCATAGTTGCCCGTTATTCCCGGTATTTCCCGGGCCGCCACCAGGGCCACGGTTTCATTGGGAAAGGGATTATACCCCACCAGGTCTCCCAGATGGTAAATCTCGGCAATGCCCATAGCCTCGATGTCGGCCAGGACCGCCTCCAAGGCCGGTAAATTCCCGTGGATATCAGAAATAATTGCCAAGCGGCTCATATCGGCAACCTTCATCAATCCATTAACAATCTCATGGTATCACCGCCGCGAAGACGGTCTCATCGTCGTCTGCCGTTCCCGGCAAGCCGGCCCGCCAGGCCAGGAGATAGAGGGGGCCGGCCCCCTCATTGCGCAGGGCATGGGGAATACCCGGCGGGATGGTTACCAGGGTACGGGTATCGTTCAAGACTTTTTCCTGAACTTTTTCCCCCGGCAGTCGCCAGAACAGCCGCCCCTGACCGTGGAAAATATACAGCCATTCCGTCTTTCCCGGATGGAGGTGTTGGCCCCGCACCTGCCCCGGGGCAATGCTGATCAAGTGCAGGCTGGCACACAGCTCCTGGCGGGGGTACGCCGCCGGCAGACTTTGCAGGGGAAAGAAGACCATCCCCCGTTCATCCTGATGCAAAGCTTCGGCCAATTCGATAAATTCGACCCGATCGGTCACCGGCCTCTCCTTTATCGCCGAGGTCATAAGGAATCCAACCCTTGCGTTCTGCTGGACTTGTTGATACATTACTGAACACTGTTACTATATGTTACCCGGGGTGCGCATGGCAACCATCAACGACCTGGTACTGGTCCATATCGAGAATAAACCCACTTTTTTTGCCCGGATCAACGATATCCATCCCGACGTCAAAAAAAACTGGTATCAAGTGGAATTGCTGGTCCTGGGCGTTCCTTTGCAGAGCATCGTCTGGATTCTGGAAGAAGGCCATCTTCAAGGGGAGGAATTCACCATGGGAGGCACCCCGGTGCGCCTGGAATATATACCCCCCAAGATAACCTCCCCCTCCCCGCCGGTATCCACCTCCGAGGGCAAAGGCAAGATCATTCCCCTGAAACGGAAAGGTTGAGGGGGGTAGGCCGGCCCGGATAATCCCGATAGCGATACATCCACAGACGCCGCCACAGGGGAATCTTCCGCCACAGGAACTGCAGGTGCAGATAGTAGCCAACCCGGTGGTAAGCAATGGCCCGGCGGACCTCCTGGGCATGCTGCCGCGGCGGCACCGCCTCCTGGGGCCGGTCGGCCTGGGCCAGCATCATGAAGCTATCCCGGTGAAAGACCCTGTACTTCAAAACCCTCCAGCCGGTTTGGGCCAGACCGGCAGCCAGCGTCTCCGGAGAAAAATAAAAATTGTGGGCCAGGGAAAAGAGCCGGGTGGGACCGACCTTGGGGGCCAGGATGTTGGGAGTTTCCACAAACAACCGGGCTTGGGGGGCAGCCAGGGCCCGCAGGCTTCTTAAAAAATGTATCGGCTCCGGGAAGTGTTCGATGACATGGGAAGCGGCGAAGAAATCAAATTGCGTGTCCAGCTGCGCTGCTTCAAAGCGGCACTGCCGCACCTCCAGACCTAACTGCTCCCTGGCAAACTCCGCCTGCTGCCCATCGGGTTCCAGACCCAGGGTATGGCAGCCCTGGTCCCGGAGCCAGTTGCTGAGATGGCCTAAACCGCAGCCGATCTCCAGGGTCCGCCACCCAGGCTGAATAATGTCCTTCAGAAAGGCCGTCTGGTAGGCCAGCCGCCGGGTCACCCGACGCAGATGGCGGGGCTTGATGGCCGTATCGGTATGCAGCTCTCCATGACTCAGCCCCAACGCCTGCCGATCACTGTCCTCCACTACCGGGTTATGATATACCAAACCACAGCTGGGACAGAGAACAGTGGCAACCGTTAAACGGGCATAGGTCTTCTCCTCCAGAAGCTGAAAGGTGACCTCATGACATAGGGGGCAGGGAATGGTTCGCATCGTCTTGGTCCAAGGAAAATATATTGATTTTTCAGCGATCGGCAATTAAAAAATAAAGAAGCGGCGGCCGCTGCACGTCTCCTCAGAGGAGCTGGTCGTTTGAGAATCCTCCTGGTACAGCCCACAACCTACTATCCCGGCAAAAAAGCCTTGCGCAGCAAAAGACGCTGGCTGCTGGGACTAACCCTGCCGTACCTGGCCGGCCTCACCCCTCGGCACATCACCGTGGAGATGGCCGACGACCGCCTGGGTCCCATCCCCTACGAGCGGCGCTACGATCTGGTGGGTATCACCGCCACCTGTGCCACCCATGAACGGGGCTTTGAGATTGCCCGGGAGTTCCGGCGCCGGGGCATTCCGGTGGTCATGGGCGGCTTCCATATCACCCTCCATCCCGACGAAGCCTTGGAGCATTGCGACGCCGTGGTCGTGGGGGAAGCCGAAAGCGTCTGGGAACAGGTACTGGCCGATGCCTCCCGGAAACGCCTGCAACCCCGTTACCAGGCCTCGGAATTCCATTCCCTGGCCGGTCTGCCCCATCCCCGCCTGGAGTTGGTGAACTTCCGGAAATATCGCCTGAAAACCATCCCCACCCAGACCAGCCGGGGTTGCCCTTACCACTGCAGTTTCTGCGAGGTGCCCATCGTCTATGGCCACACCTACCGCCGCCGTCCCATCGGCGAGGTCTTGGAGGAGATCAAGACCCTGATCCGCTTGACCGGCATCCGCAAGATTTACTTTGTGGACGATAATCTCACCGGCCATCGGGAGTATGCCAAGGAGCTCTTCCGGGGGCTCATTCCCCTGAACATCCGCTGGAGCTGCCTGTGGACCATTAATACCTCCCGGGATGAGGAACTCCTGGAACTGGCCAAAAAAGCCGGTTGTTACCATGTCAATATCGGCATCGAAAACGTCTGTGCCGAAAGCATCGCCGCCATCGCCAAGGTCCAGAACCCGGTCCAGGAATACGGCCGCCTGCTGCGGCGCCTGCAGGAACGGGGCCTTTTCTATTCCCTCAATTTCATGTTCGGTCTGGACGGCGACACCCCCGCCCTCTTTGAAGAGACCCTGGAGTTTTTAGAGAAAATCAAGGCTCCCATGGCCTTTTTCAACTCCGTCACCCCCCGCCGGGGTACGCCTTTATGGGAACAGCTCTACCGGGAGGGACGGGTCCATAACCCTGAGGCGGAAAAGTATCTGGGGATGGTCTGCAATTTCATCCCTCGCCACATGACCCCGGAAGAATGTGAAGACGGTGTTTGGCGCTGCTTTCAGAAATTTTACTCTTTTTCCTCCATCTGCCGGCGCCTCCTGCTGCCGCCCAACGGCTATTTAGTGCAGGGACTGCCCAGCAACCTTTACTTCCACTTCGTGGTGAATCGCCGCATTGACCCGGTGGACTTTTATTGACCGGCCGTCACTGGGGTAACCATGCCCAAACGGCCGCCCCCGTCCGTCCTCCTTGGGGAGAACCGGAGACGGGATGGAAAAACCCTGTTTCCCAGCAACCTGCAACCGGCCCGACTGCATCGGCCTTAAGGAAAAACCATGGCACATTATCAGGTGAACAAAACGTATCAGGAAATCAATGAGAAGATCAAAAAGGGGCAGGCCGTCGTGGTCACCGCCGATGAAATCGTGGCCATCGTCAAGGAAAAGGGCCCGGTGGCCGCAGCCCGGCAGGTTGACGTTGTCACCACCGGGACCTTTTCTCCCATGTGTTCTTCCGGCGCCCTGCTGAATGTGGGCCATAGTTCCCCGCCCATTAAGATTTCCCGTGCCTGGCTCAATAATGTGCCGGTCTACTGCGGCCTGGCGGCGGTGGATATTTATCTGGGCGCCACCGAACCCACCGGGGATGATCCTCTGAATAAAGTCTACCCCGGGGAGTTCAAATACGGCGGCGGCCATGTCATCCAGGACCTGGTGGCGGGCAAAACCATCCACCTGGTGGCCGAGGCCTATGGCACCGATTGTTACCCCCGGAAGAAATGGGACCGCCATCTGACCATCAACGAATTGGTGAACGCCGTATTGTTAAATCCACGCAATGCCTACCAGAATTATAACTGTGCCGTCAATCTCACCAAGAAAATTATTTATACTTACATGGGGCCGCTGCGACCGAAAATGGGCAATGCCAATTATTGCACGGCCGGCCAACTCAGTCCTCTCTTCAACGATCCTTATTACCTTACCGTCGGCATCGGCACCCGCATTTTTCTGGGCGGCGGCATCGGCTACGTCAGCTGGCCGGGGACCCAACACAATCCCAACGCCCCCCGGGCCGACAACGGCCTTCCCCTGAAGCCGGCCGGTGCCCTCATGGTCATCGGCGACCTGAAACAGATGCACCCCCGCTATCTCATGGGGGTAAGCCTCTTGGGCTACGGCTGTTCCCTGGCCGTGGGCCTGGGCATTCCCATCCCCCTGCTCAACGAAGAGGTCGCCTATTACTGCGGCCTCGGCGACGAAGATATCCTCATGCCCGTGGTGGACTATGGTGAGGACTACCCCAACGCCACTGGACGCATCCTCACCCACGTCACCTATGCCGCCCTCAAATCAGGGCGCATCCAAGTGGAGGGCCAGGAGGTGCAGACCGTGCCTTTAACCAGCATGGTGCGTTCCCGGGAAATCGCCCACACCCTGAAAACGTGGCTGCAAGAAGGCACCTTTCTCCTGGGAGAGCCGGTGGAGCTGCTCCCTTCCTGCCCCCGGAGGGCCCCTGGCCCTGCCGGCAGCGGCGGTGGGGAGGAAATATCCTGAGCCGGCTTCTTCCCCCCGGGTTGGCGGCCAAGTTGGCGGCGCTCCGCTCCTGGCTGCAGCACCGGCCCCGGGTGGTGGTGCTCTTCTCCGGTGGAGTGGATTCTTCCCTCCTCCTCCTGGTGGCCTCCGAGGTCCTGGGTCAGGAAGTACTGGCCCTGACCTTTACCGGCCCCCATTACCCCGAAGAAGAGGTGGTCGCTGCCCAGAACCTGGCCCGCAACCTGGGGGTGCCCCACCGTTTGGAGGCCTTTGACCCCTTCCTCCTGGCCGATTTCCGGCAGAACACTCCGGACCGTTGCTATGCCTGTAAAGAGGCCTTGTATAACCGAGCCCAGGCCGTGGCCCGGCAGGTCGGCGCCGCCCTGGTTCTGGACGGTACCAATGCCGATGATGCCCTGGCCCACCGGCCCGGCTGGCGGGCCACGGTGGAACAGGGCATCGCCACCCCCCTCCGGGAGACCGGTTGGCGGAAAAGCGATATCCGGGAGTTCTGCCGCCTGCGGGAAATGCCCGGTTGGGACCGTCCGGCCCAGAGCTGCCTGGCCACCCGTTTCCCCGCTTATACGCTTCTGAGCCCCCACGACCTCCGCAGGGTGGATCAGGTGGAGCGCCATCTGCGACACCAGGGTTTCGGACCTGTCCGCCTGAGGGTCCACGGCGACTTGGTACGCCTGGAGCTGCCTCCGGCCCAATGGTCCCGACTATTGCAGCCCCACCATCAGCGCCGACTCCAGGAACTGGTGGCGGCCCAAGGCTGGCGCTACCTCACTTTGGATCTCCAGGGTTACCGCAGCGGCAGCATGGACCCAGACGCCCCGGACCAGTCTTAACCCCATGAGCTCCCTTGACATTGCTGGTTGCCATTATTTGAGTTCATCCGGGGCTGGAGCTTTTTGGCAAATATCTGCTGTTATTTTTGCCGAATCCTGATAAAATGATGAAAAAGGGTAGGGTGCGACAGGTTCCCGCCTTTTTGTTTTTCTTTGACCCACTAAGATGTTCCCGGCGGGCTAAGGGCACCGCCTGAGGAGAGTATGAACCGGGGTATCCTTCCTTCCCCTGATCCGGCAGCCGGGCCGAAAGAATATTGCGGCATTTTCGGCATTTATGGTCATCCCGAGGCGGCCCGTTTGACGTATTTCGGGCTTTATGCCCTGCAGCATCGCGGCCAGGAATCGTGCGGCATTGTCAGCGGTGACGGCCTGCGGGTGCGCCAGCATCGGGGTCTGGGCCTGGTGCCGGAGGTTTTCCGCCCGGAGATTCTGGAGCAGCTGGCCGGCCACCTGGCCATCGGCCATGTCCGCTACTCCACCACCGGCTCGCCGGTGAGTGTTAATGCCCAACCTTTTGTGGTGCATCACGGCGGTGAAACCCTGGCCATCGGCCATAACGGCAACCTGGTGAACGCTCAGGAGCTGCGCCAGCGGCTGGAGCAGCAGGGCTCCATCTTTCAATCCACCATGGACACCGAGGTGATTGTTCATCTCATGGCCCCTCACCTGGGCCAGGGGTTACTGCCGGCCCTGACTGCGGCTTTGACCCAGGTGCGGGGCGCCTACTCGCTGATCCTGGCCACCAAAGACCGAGTCATCGGCGCCCGTGATCCTTACGGCTTCCGTCCTCTGTGTCTGGGCAAGTTGAACGGGGCCCTCGTTTTGGCCTCCGAAACCTGTGCCTTGGATCTCATCCAAGCGGAATATCTCCGGGATGTGGAACCCGGGGAAATCGTCGTTCTGGCCGAAAACGGCCTCACCTCCCATCGAACCCTGCCGTCGGCGCCCAATAAATTCTGTATCTTTGAATTCATCTATTTCGCCCGCCCCGACAGTCGCATTTTCGGTGCCAATGTCTATCAGATCCGCAAACGTCTGGGGGCCCGTCTGGCCCAGGAGCATCCTGTCAGCGCCGATCTGGTCATGCCCTTCCCTGACTCCGGGACCTATGCGGCCCTGGGATATGCCGAGGCCCTGGGGCTGCCCTTTGAGATGGGCGTGATCCGCAACCACTACGTCGGCCGCACGTTTATCCAACCCTCACAGAGTATGCGGGATTTTTCCGTGCGGGTCAAACTCAATCCGGTTCGGGAAGTGCTCCAGGGCAAACGGGTCGTCGTGGTGGAGGATTCCATCATCCGAGGCACCACCTCCCGCACCCGGGTCCAGGCCCTGCGGCAGGCCGGGGCCACCCAGGTGCATATGGTGGTCAGCTGCCCGCCCACCCGCTTCCCCTGCTACTATGGGATCGATTTTTCCAGCAAAGGGGAGTTGGTGGCCGCCCATAAAAAGGTGGACGAAATCCGGGAATTCCTGGGGTTGGATTACCTGGGCTACATGAGCCTGCCCGGCATGGTGGCAGCCACCCACCTGGCCACCGATTCCTTTTGTCTGGCCTGTTTTACTGGGGATTATCCGGTAGAACTGGCGGGGACGTTTTCCAAGACCTGTTTTGAACATAAAGCCGGCATCGGCCGGCAAACCGATGCCACCGATTTGCATCTGCTGCGGTGAGCACCTGTTCGACAACGTCCTGTGCTTTTCACCACATCATTCCCTGCGGACCACGCCGACAGGCTTGGGTCCGATTTTGCCCTCCCCAGGCGGCGGACACCGCGGCCCACCCCTTTGTCTAACATCGGTATCACCACCTGCCCCAGGCCGAAATGAGCGCCGACGACCTTGGAGCCGGGGATCAAGGGCGCGGAGCTCAAGGAGGACATCTTTCTTCTGGGGAACGGCGTCGGACTCTCAATGTATCAACGCCGGTGGCAGCTCAGCCAATGGTCGGGAGCCACTTGGCGAAACTCCGGGACGATTTCCCGGCAGATAGTCTCGGCCTCGGGACAGCGGGGATGGAAGGGACAGCCTGGGGGGATGTGGATGGGACTGGGGGGGTCGCCTTGGAGCCGGGGCACCGGTCGGCGGTAAGCCGGATCAGGCACCGGCACGGCTTCCAGGAGGGCCTCGGTGTAGGGGTGGAGCCCGGGTCGGGCATAGTGCTGCCGGGGGGCCAATTCCACAATCCGGCCCAGATACATCACGGCAATGCGGTCGCTGACGTAGCTGATCACACTCAAATCGTGGGAGATAAAGAGATAGGTCAGCCCCAATCTGCCTTTCAGCTCATTGAAGAGATGTAAAACCTGGGCCTGGACGGAGACATCCAGAGCTGAAACCGGCTCATCGGCGACGATGAGCTGGGGTTTTAGGGCCAAGGCCCGGGCGATTCCCAGGCGCTGCCGTTGACCGCCGCTGAATTCGTGGGGATAGCGGTGCAGGGCCTCCTCGGCCAATCCCACTTCCCTGAGAAGGGTGACGGTCCATTCCCGCCGGTCTGCTCTGTTTCCCAGGCCATGGATGATAAAGGGCTCTTCCAAAATCTGTCGGATGGTCATGCGGGGATTCAGAGATGAATACGGATCCTGAAAGACGATCTGCATTTTCTGCCGGAGCCGGCGGAGCTGGGCCGGCGGCAGGGCCGAGAGGTTGTGGCCGGCAAACCAGACCTCCCCGGCGCTGGGGGGTATCAGGGCCAAGAGGAGGCGGCCCAGGGTGGATTTGCCGCAGCCGGATTCTCCCACCAGGCCCAGGGTTTCCCCGGGATAGAGCTGCAGCGACACGTCAGTGACCGCTGCTACGTGCAGGCGTCGGGTCCAGGCCCCGGTCGTGGCAAAGACCTTTGACAGCCCCCGGGCCTCCAGTAATGGTTCAGGCATAATTTCCCCCCGGGGCATAGAGCCAGCACGCCACTTGATGCTCTGGTCCCACCTGGAACCAGGGAGGCGGCTGATTGCAGGAAGAAAAAGCCCGGGGGCACCGGGGTTGAAATGGACAGCCCGGCGGTATTTCCCCCAGAGACGGCACCTGACCGGGAATGGCCTGCAACGGGTCGGGAGCACTATGGAAATTCAGCTTGGGCACCGAGGCCAGCAGCCCCCGGGTGTAGGGGTGGCGGGGTTGGGCAAAGAGTTGGACGGTTCCCGCCGTCTCCACCAGACGCCCGGCGTACATCACCGCCACCCGATCCGTTATCTGAGCCACCACCCCCAGGTTGTGGGAGATGAGGAGCAGGGCCATATTCAAACCGGCCTGCAATTCCGCCAACAGGGCCAGGATCTGGGCCTGGATGGTGACGTCCAGGGCCGTGGTGGGTTCATCGGCGATGACTAACTGGGGTCGGCAGACCAGGGCCATGGCGATCAGGGCCCGCTGGCGCAGCCCTCCGGAAAGCTGATGGGGATATTGGCTCAGGCGCGACGCCGGATCCGCAATGCCCACCTGCAACAGACTACGGCCGGCCTCTTCCCAGGCCGCAGCCCGGGACAGGCCGCGGTGCAGCCGCAACACTTCGCTGATCTGCTCGCCGATGGTCAATACCGGATTCAGGGCAGTCATGGGTTCCTGAAAGATCATGGCGATGCGGTTGCCCCGAATGGTCCGGATGTCGGCGGTGGGTAGAGAGAGCAGCTCCTGTCCGGCAAACCAGACCTGGCCCCGATAATGGCTGGTGGCCTCCGGTAGCAGCCGCAGGATCGTCAAGGCCGTCACGGTCTTGCCACAGCCCGACTCTCCCACCAATCCCAGGGTCTTCCCGGCCGACAGGCTGAAGGAGACGCCGTCGACCGCCGGGACCAGGCCGTTGGGAGTGGCGAAGGCGGCGTGCAGGTCCTGAACCTGCAACAGCGGCCGACTCACAGAGGACATACCCCGGCCTCAATTTCTGCCAGGGGCAGGCGGATGGTAAAGGTGGTGCCTTTGCCGGGATGGCTGTCCACCTCGATATCGCCGTTATGGGACCGGATAATGTTCAGGGAGATGGCCAATCCCAGCCCCGACCCCTTGGTCTTGGTGGTAAAATACGGAGTAAAGATGTTTTCCACGACATCGGCGGCCATACCCTCGCCGGTATCGGCCACCGTAATCTCAAGATAGGGAGGCCGCCGCTGGACTGAGATGGTAATAGCACCGCCCTGAGGCATTGCTTCGGCAGCGTTTTTAATGAGATTGATCAACACCTGGCGGAGCTGCTGAAAATCCAGGGAGTAATTGGGCTGCGGTTCCAAAGGCTCCAGGATCAGCTCAATATGGCGTTCCTGCAGGTGTTCGCCGTAGAGTTCCACCAGCTCCTCCAACAATTTCTCGATGCGGCCGATTTCCCGCTTCAAGGTGGGTGGCCGGGAGTAGTCCCGCATCTCCGCCATGAGGGCTTCCAAACGGCTTACCTCTTCTGTAATAATCTGAAGTTTCTGCTTCCCCTTGGCATCCAGGGATTGGGCCTTCAGAAGCTGCTGGGCAAACCCGCCAATGATCATCAGGGGATTCTTGATTTCATGCACGATCTGGGAGATGGTGTTGCCCACCGCCGCCAGCCGTTCGTTCTGCCGGAGCCGTTCTTCCAATTCCACGTATTCGGTGATGTCCCGGATAATCCCGGTGAAATAGAGGTTGCCGCCGATTTCGGCCACCGAAAAGGAAATGCTCATGGGGAATTCCTCCCCGTTCCGGCGTTGGGCCGACAACTGGACGTGTTTGCCGATGACGTGGGCATCCCGGGTGGCGATATAGCGCCGGACATATTCCCGGTGCTTTTCCTTATGGGGCGGTGGAATAATGATGCTGAGATCGTGGCCCATAACTTCATCCCGGTGGTAGCCGAAGATCTTCTCGGCCCCCTGGTTATAACCCACGATCAGATGGTCCTCATTGATGGTGACGATGGCGTCGGCGGCGCTGTCGATGATGTTGGCCTGGATTTCGCCGGTGAAACAACTTTTTTCCAATTGGGCCAACAGGTCCCGGATGATTGGCACCGCCCCCGGGCTGACGATGGGCGCGTCGCCGACAATCTCCTGCAGATCTGGGTTGTGGGGGTCTGGATCCCGGGCATCCAGGATCAGATCAAAGGGGGCTTCCCCCAGGTTTTTCCAAATATTGGCCCCAGCCGCAGAGGTTAATCCCGGCGGTAGTCCCACCAGGACTGTCTCCATCCGGGGGCAGAGACCATGACGCACCGGCGGCGTCAGGAGATGGTGTTCCAACTGCGGTCGGGTCTGCACCAAAGCGACCCGGAAGACCTCTGGGAGTGTCATGGCACGGCCTCAAAGATGGCGGGACAGGCAATAGCTTCGGGGTGGGAAGGGATCGGCCCTCCACCCGCTGCCCTCGGCCCGCCAGATTGTTAGTTGATCGCCGACAGGCGGGAGCCACCGGCAGACCATACCGGCCTGCCGCTCACTGCTGCCCTGCCAACGGCCTTGATGTCAAACCGACCGAAGGAGATGAATGCCCCTCGGTCCGACCCTCTCCCTGCGGGGCAAGGATAGGGAGTCAAGGAGGTTCCGGATGATCATAAATTATAACCCACAGACCAGAGACTCCCAATTATGAACTCCGACCACCGCCTTGCCAGCCACATCGACTGGACTCAGTCTTCATAGCGTTTGAAGATTAAACTGGCGTTGGTGCCGCCGAACCCGAAGGAATTGGACAGGGCATAGCGCAAGGGCACCTCCACGGCCGCGTCCCTCACCAGGTTGAGGCCGGCACACTCCGGGTCTGGGTTGGCCACATTGATGGTAGGGGGAATCTTGCCATGGAACAGGGATAAACAAACAAAGACCGCCTCTACGGCGCCGGCGGCGCCCAGGAGGTGTCCGGTCATGGATTTGGTGGCGCTGACCAACGGCAGGCCCCTGCTGCTGTGGGGGAAGACCTGCCGGAGGGCCGCAGCCTCATTGCGGTCGCCGGTGGGCGTAGAGGTGGCGTGGGGATTGACATAATCAATCTGTTCCGGCTGCAGCCGGGCGTCTTGCAGGGCCATCCGGATACAGCGCACGGCGCCGTTGAGATCGGGATCGGTGATGTGCCGGGCATCGCCGGTCATGCCGAACCCCACGACTTCGGCCAGGATGCGGGCCTGCCGCCGGCGGGCGTGTTCCAATTCCTCCAGAATGACGATGCCCGCCCCTTCGGCCAGGACAAAGCCTTCCCGATCTTTATCAAAGGGACGGGAAGCCTGGGTGGGCCGGTCGTTGAAGTGGGTGGCCAAGGCCCCCATGCGATAAAAGCCGGTGAGGGTCAAGGGAGTGATGGCGGCCTCGGAACCGCCGGCGGCCATCATATCCGTCTCCCCCAACTGGATGGAGCGATAGGCAGCCCCGATGGCATGAGCCCCGGCTGCGCACGCAGTGGCCATGGCCACATTAGGCCCCCGGGCCTGCACACTGATGGAAACGTTGCCAGCCGCCAGATTGGGGAGTAATTTGGGAACCGTAAACGGGGATACCTTTTTGACCCCGAGTCTTACCAGATTTTCATGTTGCTCTTCCCACGTGCCCACACCGCCCATGCCACTGGCAATGATGATCCCCATGCGATCGGGATCTTCTGCGGCCAGATTCAAGCCGGATTGGTTGACGGCCTCCAGACTGGCCGCTACGGCCAGTTGGGAGTACCTGTCGGTATATTTGATGAGTTTCTGATCTTCTTTGGTTAAACTCTGTTTGCGGGCCAACAGGATCTCTTTGAGATCGAAGTCTTTGACCTCACCGGCGATGAGGGGGAAATCGTCCGGAGCCCGGAAACGTTCCCGAAAGGCAGACACGTCTGCGGCAATAAAGGTGATGGGGCCGATACCCGAAACGCCCGACAACAGACGTGGCCAGACCGTCTGGACATCGTTGCCGAGGGGTGTGATCAGACCCAGGCCGGTTACCACAACGCGTCGGAGCTCAATCAGATAAGGTTCTGTCATGCATCTCTCCCCTGGATTTCTCTTCCAAGTCGGCATACAATTAATCCAGGGCTTGCCTCCTTGTCCCGGTTATCTCCCACCCGGGCACGGCCTGACCGGAGTCCGGCGGCAGAATAATGCTGGGCAAGTTCTGGTGGAGCAGACATGGAAGTATCATAAACTTTATCCTATTTTATGCTGTACGGAAAGGTATGACGACAGAATTAGAGGTTATTGCCCATAGCGAATTTATCACCCTGGTGGACGTCTTTGCCGATGAACTCCTGGACCTTTGTCAATTTTTTGTTTCCCAGGGGGACGGCACCCTGCCGGATACCGAACGCCTCTATGCCCGCCTGAGCTATGCCTCCAAGCTGGTGGAGGATCTCCTGGACTATCACGGCGCTAAAAACAATCAGCAATGGTATTGCTATCGAGAGCTGGTGGCGTCCATCCTCAATTTCTCAGCTGCGGCCTTTACCATGAAGCATATTATCAGCCGGATCACGTTCTATGAGATCGGGGCCGATGAAAGCTTCGTCTTTGCCAGCCAGTTGGTCCACCGTTTCCTCATTAACACCCTGACAAATCTCTGTCAAGAATTGATTCAGGAAACCAAGAAGATGGGCCTGAGGCTGACCCCCACCACCCTCACCCGGGAGCAGTTTGCCAACCTGTCTTCCAACCGTTTTTTGGAATTCAACATCCTCCCCCAAGACCTCTATGACGAACGCCAACATATCGTCCGCATCACCACGGCTTACCTCAATATTGTCCGTGACTTCGAGGTGTTGGGGTTTTATAAACGCTTTCCCACCCAAGACCTGTCCAGCATCATCCCCGCCCGCATCAACGAGGAAATCCTCCGCAAGTATGAGATGATCATTCATAACTTGCAATCTTCCTACGATACCTATATCGGCCGGGATGCCAGCCGCAGCGAGGGCTCCAAGTTCAAATCCCTCCGGGATCATATCTCCATATCCCTCCACCTGCTGGAACTCAGCGGCCGTCTGGCCCATTATTTTGAACGCCATCTCTATGATGTGGGACGCAGCGGCATCTATCTGGAGGTGCAACAATTATTGGCTACTCTGATAAATTCCCAGTTTCTCCTGGACGCCATCATCAATTATGCAGTTTTTTCCTGCAACGAGTTCCTGGTCCGCGGCAAAACCCTGGCCCAGGATCTCCTCAACCAATATATTGAGCACGGCGAAATTACGGTGGGAGTGCCGGTAAAACTGGGCTTCCATAGCCGGCCGTGCATGCTGGTGGCCAAAATCGTCCAACATTACGGCGGTCAAGTGGAGATGATTGTGGCTGGAGATCGTTTTGATGCCAGCTCCATCCTGGACCTGCAATGGGCCGGCGGCAAGGTGCAGCGGGAGAACCTCTCCCAGGTGAAGTTTGCCGGGGACGCCCGGGCCTTGGCCGACATCGCCATCCTGGCCGGCATCAATTACGGTGAGGACACCATGGGCAAGGGCATCCCCCTGCCGCCGGAACTCTCTTATCTGCGATGACAGAGACACCCGCCCCCATCCAATGGTACAGCGGCTATACCCGCTATGACCAACCCAGGCGCTTGTTTTGGGACGGCCACTGGCTGGAGATTCAGACGGTCCTGGCCCGAGCCGCCTATCCCCACGGGGCTGGCCTTACGGTCTTGACCGCCGGCCGGCGGCGGTTCCGCCTGGATTATGACGCCCAACGGGACCTCTGGTATTGTTCGCCCCTGCCATAATCCACGGTAAAAATAATTTCTGCATTTTTCGCAAACTTTGAGTTTACATCCTAGGTCACTTTGCGGTAAACTGCATGCTGATACCTTCCGAGTAGTTTCTGCTCAGATGACCAAAAGCCCAAAAGCGAGGCCAACCGATGGAAAAAAATAAGAAAAATAAGATTAACAGTCAATACATGCAACGGTTATATTCCTTTTATTCCCCTTTTTATGACTATGTCTTCGGCAAGGTCCTGGAGCCTGGACGACGGGAGGCCTTTAAATACCTCTCCAACCGACCCGGTCAGAAGATTCTGGAAATCGGCATCGGTACCGGCACCAGTATTCCCCTGTACCCCCCCCACAGCCACATCGTCGGTATTGACATCGCCGAAGGTATGATCAAAAAGGCCCGACAACGCTTGGCCGCCAAACAGAACGGCCATATCGTCGAGCTGCACGTCATGGACGCCTGCAACATGGACTTTCCCGACAACAGCTTCGACGCGGTCATGGCTTCCTATGTCATTACCACGGTTCCCGATCCCCATAAACTCTGTCGGGAAATCCTCCGGGTACTCCGCCCCGGCGGCCAGGTCATTGCGGTGCAACATTCCCGTGGTGAGAACGGCCACCTGCTGGAGAGGGCCAAGGATGTCCTCGCTCCTCTCTTTATCCGTATCGGCTTTACCACCGACCTGGACGTCCTCAGAGTCATGCAGGAATCCGGCATGTGCATAGAACACGTCTGCGGCTGCAATATCTTTCACCTCCACCGGCTGATCGTCGGCACCAAACAATAGAGCTTCTCCAGGGGGGAGCAGAGCCGGGCGGCAGGAGCCGCCCCTCTCCCCCCTTCTTTCAGATCCCATCCAGATCAAAGGGGCCGCAGCCCATTGAGTCCAGCCGCGGCACCAAGCCCCTCGGGAACCGGGTCAATTTCGGGGAGCCAAAATTATCTTATGTTCACTCAAGCGGAGTCGATGGAATTCGGCCCGGACAACCTTCTGTTCTCCGAAGATGCTCACCAGACGCAGGTCCTCCCCTTCCGTTTCGATGATATCCACGTCGGGCAAAAGGACCTCCTCTTTGCCGTTTCTCAAGATGTATGCCGTTGCTTCACACATAATCATCCTCCTTGATTGGCCGGAGTAGTCCGGTCCCCGGGGGGTGCCGGACCTCATCCGGCGGGATTCGACGCGCAAAAAAGCCATGAAAGATGTGTGTTTGCGCACCACAGCCTTCATGGCTTGTTTGTTGGGCTCTGCCCGCCCATTCGCTTTTCGCTGGTGGCTATCCGGAAAGCCTCTTTGCGGGAAGAGGGTCCGGAAGAAGGCGGTCGACAACCGCCTTTCTGCCAAGGATTGCCCTTTGGCTTCCGGCCGGGGCAATGAGCGCCCGGCTTTCCGGCAGTAACTCAGCTGCTGTTACCGCTGCCAATAATTTCTTTCCCCGGGGGCAGCCGTTGCCTGCGGCTCTGGCCGGCCGGTTACCCAACCCACAGGCGGCCAGATCCTGGCCGCAGCTAGCGGCGGTCTACCCCTGAGGGTCTGCCACTGCCCAAACCGTTTACTCCCACCAGTTCGTCCATCAGTTCATCCACGGAGAGGATCCGGTCCACCAGGTGGGCGCGGCCGCCCACGGTGAAAATGGGTGCCTCTTTGTCGGTGAAGCCATGGGCGCTGTAGAGGACGTTGCAGATACAGAAGCTGTCGTAAGAGTCCTTGGCCGAGCAGACGGTGAATTTCCCGGCTTCGTCTTTTTTCAGGACCAACCCCCGGTTGCATTTGGGCGGCCGACCTTTTCTTAAGGCCAATTGATAGCCGGGCGAGGATTTGATCAGGCGGAAAGGCAGGCCGCAGGGAGACCCGGGATTCTTAGCCACGATAATATCCTCGGGGCGGCAGTTAATAATGGCCTGTTTAAAGGCGGGGGAGGCGCCGCTTTCGTGGGTGGCGGCAAAGCGCGTCCCCATCTGGATCCCATCGGCCCCCCAGTCATTGACCCAGCGGACGATATCATCATGATAGTAGATGCCGCCGGCCACGATCACCGGGTAATCGCCGTTTTTCCGGGCAAATTCCTTCACCGGCCCGAAGATCTTTTCCAGACGGAATTCTTTTTTATCCACATCCTCGGGGGCAAAGCCCAGATGGCCGCCGGCCAACGGCCCTTCCAACACCACGGCATCCGGCGGCCGGTGCAGCCGCTCCTGCCAACGCCGCTGGATAATCCGCAGGGCCTTGGCCGAGGACACGATGGGAATTAAGGCTACGTCGGCCGTGGCCAACTCCTCGGGCAGATTGGTGGGCAGACCGGCGCCCAGGATAATGGCGTCAACGCCGCCATCCAGGGCTCCCAGGATGGAATCGTTAAAGGACTGGTGCAAGGCCACCATGATGTTGATGGCGATGCAGCCGCCGTCCTTCTTGGCTTCGGCCACTTCAATGGCCGCGGCCTCACGATCGGTTACCTTCCGCCCCAATCGCTTGCTGACGATGGCCGCCAATCCGGCACTGGAAATCGTCCCGATACCGCCTCGCCGGGCCACAGCCCGGGCCAACGGGGCCAGGGAAATGCCGATGCCCATGCCGCCCTGGATAAAAATTATCTCTCGTTTTGCATCTTTGATACCGATGGTGGGTAACTTCTTCATTCTTCCTACTTTGCTGAACCGACCGCTTTGTTACCTTGCTGGGCCGAGCCTGCAGGGTTTTCATATAATACCGGGAATGGTGAACCCAGATGAGACCGCCGGGGCGAGGGAGAGGAACAAAACCTCGGCCCCTTGACCGGAAAAAAAAGACCTTGGCTATGAGGGCAATCAAACCCAGTGTACCATATTATTATATCATTTTTTACAAATGCTACCGGAGTTTTTTCGCCACCCAGGCCAGATTTTTGGCCAAATTTTTGATCGTCTCTACCCCTTCGGTATCCTGCAGGGCATCCCCCTGCTTTAAACCATAGGCGATGGGCCAATAGGTGGAGCCGGGAACCACCATGCCCATGATCATGAAGAAAAATAACAACTGGGCATAGGTGAAGTTCACTCCCGCCCGCCGGGCCACCACGATGGGCGCGCCCACTTTGCGGAAGAAACGGTTGTCTCCGTAGCGGGCAATGTAGCCGGCCCGGTCCAGCAGAGCCATGAGGTTGGGCGTGGCTGAGCCGAAATAGACCGGGGAACCTACCAACAGGACATCGGCCAGATGCATTTTGGGGAGGACCTCCTGGAAATCGTCCTCCTGCACACACTGATTCTGCTTTTTCTGGCAGGTGCCGCAGGCCAGGCAGGGATGGATGACCTTGTCATGCAGCGAGATGAATTCAGTCTGGAAACCCTCCGCGGCCAACACCTCCAGAGCCTGGTGCAACAACTGCCAGGTATTGCCCTCCCGGCGGGGAGAGCCGGAAATAGCCAACGCTCGCATGGACAGCCTCCTCTCGCGGATTTCCTTCTGCGTCAGTATTGTATCGGAAAGAAAATCTTTTGACAGCAGGGTGGCAGGGATTTTTTCGCTCCAAAGACAGGAGGGGACCCAGGGCTTTCAGAAGAGGGCAGTGGTCAGTGGAAAGTGGTCAGAAAAATCGGTTTCCGGAAGGGCTTCTTGGTGAGATGGCACGGCGGCCGTGGCTCGCCCTCTAATGCCGACCGTTGCCTCTAATAGGTGAGAGGAAATCTCGCTGGAGAAGGCATGGGCAGGGAGAGGAAAGGTGGGCGGTGCCCACCTCCCAGTTCTGCCTCTCTTGCTTACCTGTCTCTTCTGGTGCTCTGCCTACTGCCTACTGCCCTCTGCCTACCATCAGGCGGCCAGCTTTTCCCGGCTGAGGATGTCGCCCCGGGTGCTGAGGACCACCTGTTCGTGGGGGATTCTCTTCCCGGCCTTGGCCATGCCCTGTTCGACGATATAGGCCAAGCCGGCGCAGCAGGGGACTTCCATGATGACGGTGGTGACGCTCTTGATGTCCGCCTTCTGGAAGATTTCGGCGAATTTGGCGATGTATTCCGGCACGTTGTCGAATTTGGGGCAGCCGATCAGGACTACTTTACCGGGCATGAGGTCCGTATGCACCGTCGGATAGGCAATGGGCCCGCAGTCGGCCAGCACCAGGAGGTCTGCCTGTTTCAGGAAGGGCGCGGTGGGCGGCACCAGCTTGACTTTCACCGGCCAGTGGGTCAGGGCCGAGACCCGGTCCTTGGGCTCCAGGGGTTTGCAGACGCCCATGGCCGGGGGGCCGAAGGTCTGCACCTGGGCCGAAGGGCAGCCGCAGGCCAGGGTCGGAGCCGGTTGGGGGGTGGAGGCCGCCAGGGTTTTGAGGTATTCCTCCACGGCGTGTTCGTCAAAATCCTCGGCTTCCCGCTCCACGATCTTCAGGGCGCCGGTGGGGCATTCGCCCAGACAGGCCCCCAGGCCGTCGCAGTATTTTTCTGCCACCAAGCGGGCCTTGCCGTCGATAACCTGGATGGCCCCCTCGGCGCAGGAGGGTACGCACTGGCCGCAGCCGTCGCACAGATCCTCGTCAATTTCGATAATCTTTCTCATGACTTTCATGGTCTTACTCCGTTGTTAGGCTGTTTGGGGGGCCAGACAGCACTTGCGTAATTCTTTGGCGGCCAGTTCCCGGCCGGCGTCGGTCTTGAAGGTCTGCTGCACCACTGCCTCCAGTGCCGCCGGCGGCAGGGGATTCTCCTTATAGGTCTCCTCCAATTCTGCCAGTTTCTTGGCATCATGGAAGATCTGTTGATTCGGGTCCGAGGCATCCCCGGCGGCGTTCAGGAGCGTGCAGACCTCCTCGACCAGAGGCGGCGGAGCCAGCAGTTCGGTCAGGAGACGCCGGGCCGTGGGGCGGTCGCCGGCATCGGTCTCATCCACTTCATGGAGATAGGCGGCGGTGAGGAGGACCGCCAAGTTGCCCCGTTCGGCCTTGCCGATGGTCTCGGCATGGCGGGCCACCCGCGTGGCCCGGCCGATGCGTTTGAAATCCCGGCCGAAATGACGCTTGACGGCGATGGCCACCCGGTCTTTAAAGAGGTCCTCCCGATTGGCCAGGAGTTCTGCCGGCAGTGAACCGAAGCATTGCTCGGCGTATTTACAGTAAGAGGCGCAGCCAAAGTCCATTTTGGGGTTGAGCATCCGCTCGCCGCATTTCTTGCAGCGGCGGCTGGCCTCATCTTTGAAGAATTCCATGTCGCCGCCGCATTTGGGGCAGGTGGTCTCGAAGACGGCCCCTGGCTTCCAGTAGCGGGTGTCTTGTCCGGGGCATTGCATTGCTTCTCTCCTTAATACAGGGATGAGGGAATAGGGATGAGGGAAAAGGATTTTCGCCGTCGAATCGTCTGGGCTTGTCCCTAAGTTTTCATCCTCTTTGCCTTTTGCCTTTTCCCTTTTGCCTATTCTTTTATACAGGGATGAGGGATGAGGGATTAGAGATGAGGATTCCTCGCATCGCGTTTCGTTATCCTTTCCTGTTCCCTCTTCCCTTTTCCCTATTCCCTATCCTAGAATGGCTTTCAGGTCTTCCTCAGCGGTGCTGATGGGTTTGATGTCAAAGTTTTTCACCAAGAAATCCAGGACATTGGGCGTCACAAAGGCCGGCAGGCTGGGCCCAAGGCGGATGTTTTTGATACCCAGATAGAGCAGGGTCAGGAGGATGGCCACCGCCTTCTGCTCATACCAGGAGAGGATCAGGGACAGGGGCAGGTCATTGACGCCGACGCCGAAGGCGTTGGCCAGGGCCACGGCGATCTGGATGGCGGAATAGGCGTCGTTGCACTGGCCCACATCCAGGAGCCGGGGGATGCCGCCGATGTCGCCCAACTGTTTGTCAAAGAACTTGAACTTACCGCAGGCCAGGGTCAGGATGACCGTGTCCTGGGGGGCCTTTTCCACGAATTCGGTGTAGTAGTTGCGGGCCGGTTTGGCGCCGTCGCAGCCGCCCACCAGGAAGAAGTGGCGGATCTGCTTGTTTTTCACCGCTTCGATGACGGCGCCGGCCACGCCCAGGACGGCGTTGCGGGCGAAACCGGTCATGACGGAGCGGCCGTTGGTATCTTCCGGGAAGCCGGGCAGTTCCAGGGCCTTATTGATGGCCGGGGTGAAGTCCTTATCGGCGATATGTTTCACATCAGGCCACCCCACCAGGCCGGTGGTGAAGATGCGGTCTTTGTAGGAATCGGCCGGCCGCTGGATACAGTTGGTGGTCATAATGATGGCGCCGGGGAAATTGGGGAATTCCTTGATCTGGTTCTGCCAGGCGGTGCCGAAATGGCCATAGAAATGGGGATATTTTTTCAACTCGGGGTAGCCGTGGCAGGGCAGCATTTCGCCGTGGGTATAGACATAGATGCCCTTGCCCTCGGTCTGTTTCAGGATCTGCTCCAGGTCATAGAGGTCGTGGCCGGAGACGAGGATGGCCTTGCCCTTCTTGGCGCCCAACGGCACCTTGGTGGGTACCGGATGGCCGTAGCGGCCGGTGTTGCCGGCATCCAGCAGTTCCATGGCCCGCAGGTTCATTTCGCCGCATTTCATGGCCATGGGGATGAGGTCGGGCACGCCCAGGTTGGGGTCCAGCATGGCGGCCAGGGCTTCGTGCACAAAGGCGTAGACTTTTTCATCTTCCTGGCCTAAAATCTGGGCGTGGTCGGCGTAGGCGGCCACCCCTTTGGTGCCGAAGAGGACGATGTGTTTCAAGGACAGGGCGTCGGCGTCGGGGGCGGGGAAGGTCTTGATGCCCAACTGTTCGCCCTGCTGGATGAGTCCTTCCAGGGTGGCGGCCGGGGTTAAGGTGGCAGCCGGGCCGGTGAGATCGACGTTGCCGCCGGCGGCCTTGACCTTGGCCTTCAGGGCTTCCCGATGTTTGACCGCATCGTTGATCCAGGTGACAAAGCGGCCGGGGTCAAAATCGACGTTGGTCAGGGTGGCAAACAGGGCCTGAAGGGTGAAGACATTGACGTCATGGTCGCTGACGCCTACCTTGCGGCCCTCGACGGCGACCTGGGACAGGCCGATGAGGGCATAGACCAAGAGGTCCTGCAGGGCCGCGACTTCGGGGTTTTTGCCGCAGACGCCCTGGACGGTGCAGGCCTGGCCTTTGGCGGTCTGTTCACATTGATAACAAAACATGGTGGCTCCTCCTGTAAGGTTGGGGTTGGCTGAAAGATATTGTCAAGGTTGCCTTTATAATAAGATGGACTGACCGAGAACACCTTGATTTAGATCAAGGGGAGAAAATTTTTTTCACCTACCTCGGTCGGTGGGCTAACGGCATAAGCCGGTGCTCGCCGGGGCTGAGGTTTGTGGTCCTGCGTATTAATTGTAAGTTAACCACGATCTTAGTATATCGCTTTGATATAGATCAAGTTGAGGGATAAAAAATCAGTTCATGGTTCGTAGTTCGTAGTTTTTTAGCATGGCATGTGCCCGACCATGTTAGTCACAGGCAACCAGCTTGATTTTCATGGGTCGCGGCTGACCTGCGGGCTATGGCCATTACTCTCGGGATGACAATATGGCGACCGGCAACCAGATTCGAACCATTCCCCTCTTCAGCGGCCTGGCTGAGGACCAGGTGCAGGAACTGGCCACCATTGTGGTGGAGAAACCTTACCGGCGGGGTCAGACGATTTTTCGGGAAGGGGATGAAGGCAAGGGTTTTTATGTGGTGGGCTCCGGCCGGATCAAGATTTATAAGCTCTCTACCGACGGCAAGGAGCAGATTCTACACATCTTCGGGCCGGGGGAGCCCTTTGCCGAGGTGCCGGTCTTTGCCGGGCAGTGCTATCCGGCCAACGCCGAGGCCCTGGAGGACAGCCGCCTGCTCTTTTTCCCCCGGGCCGGCTTTATTGAGTTGATCCGGCGGCATCCGTCGCTGGCGCTGAACATGCTGGCCATTTTATCGAGGCGCCTGCGGCAGTTGGCCGGTCTGGTGGAGGACTTGTCTTTAAAGGAGGTGCCGGCCCGGCTGGCTGCTTACCTGCTCTACAGCGCAGATCAGGCGCAGGCCATGGAAATTGAGCTGGATATTTCCAAGGGGCATCTGGCCAGCCTCCTGGGGGCCACTCCTGAGACGCTTTCCCGGACCCTGGCCAAGATGACCAAGACCGGGCTCATTGTTAGCCAAGGCCCCAGGATTGTCCTCCGGGACAAAACCGCCCTGCAGGAACTGGCCGTGGGCATAAAACGGCTCTGAAGGAAGGAATCGGCTCAGGCCTATCCAGGGCCAGGGTGGACTTGCGCCAGGGCCCTGTTGCCCGGACGGTGCCTATTCCTGGAGCAGCCGCTGCAGCAGTTGATTCAGCAGTTTGGGGTTGGCCTGTCCTTTGGTTTTCTTCATGATTTCGCCCACAAAGAACCCCATCACCTTGGTCTTGCCACCTTTGTAATCAGCCACTTCCTTGGGGTGGGCGGCCAGGATTTCCCGGGCGATGCCTTCCAGGGAACCGGTGTCGCTGATCTGGCTCAGCCCCTTGGCCTTGACGATAACGTCGGGCCCCTGGCCGGTGGCGATCATCTCCATAAAGACCTTCTTGGCGATCTTGCCGCTGATGCTACCTTCTTCCACCAAGGCCAGGAGGCGGGCCAAAGCCGGAGGGGTGACTTGACAGGTCTCAATGCCCTGTTCCTCTTTTTTCAGCTCCCGCATGAGCTCAGACATGATCCAGTTGCTCACTTTCTTGGCCTGGGGGAAGTGGCGGACGCATTCTTCAAAATAATCGGCCAGGGCCTTTTCGGCGGTTAAGACGCCGGCGTCATAATCCGGCAGGTCGTACTGGCTGATGAAACGGGCCTTCTTGGCGTCGGGCAACTCCGGCAGGGTGCTCCGTACGGCCTCAAGCCATTCCGGGGAGATCACCAGGGGCATCAGGTCGGGATCGGGAAAGTAGCGGTAGTCATGGGCCTCCTCCTTGCCCCGCATGGAATAGGTCTTCCCTTGGCTGGCGTCCCACAGCCGGGTCTCCTGAATGATGGCGGCCCCGGAATCAAGGAGGGTGCGCTGCCGCCGGATTTCGTATTCCAACGCCCGCTGGACATTCCGGAAGGAGTTCATGTTCTTCAGTTCGGTCTTGACGCCCAGAGTGGTGCTCCCCCGGGGCCGCAGGGAGATATTGGCGTCGCAGCGCAGGGAGCCCTCCTCCATGTTGCCGTCGCAGATCTCCAGGTAGAGCAGGATGTTCCGCAGGACCTTGAGGTAAGCCGCGGCCTCTTCCGGAGTACGCAGATCGGGCTCACTGACGATCTCCAGCAGGGGCACGCCGGTGCGGTTCAGGTCAACATAACTGATGGGCAGCTGCTCATCATGGATGAGTTTGCCGGCATCTTCTTCCATGTGGATGCGGGTCAGGCCGATGCGTTTCTTGGTGCCCTCAACCTCAATATCCACGTACCCATGTTCCGCCAAGGGCAGCTCATACTGGGAGATCTGGTAGCCTTTGGGAAGATCGGGATAGAAATAGTTCTTCCGGGCAAAGCGGCTGTAGGGGGCGATCCGGCAGTTGGTTGCCAAGGCCAGTTTTAAACCGAATTCCACCACCTGCTGATTTAAGACCGGCAGCACTCCCGGCATACCCAGACAGACGGGGCAGACCTGGGTGTTGGGCGGGGCCCCGAACCGGGTCGGACAGCCACAGAAGATCTTGCTCTGGGTCAACAGCTGGGCGTGGACTTCCAGACCGATAATGACTTCATAATTCATAAGTGAGCACCTGCAAATATGTGGGGGCCCCACGGCTGCGCCCAGGGGAACGTGGAGCGTTGGCAGGGAAAGGGGCTTAGGCCCTCTTATCCCTTTTCCCTCATCTCAGCCGGCCAACCGGTCGTTGATGAGGCGGGCCACTTTATCTCCCGAGAGCATCATGCCGCCGAAGACCGGGCCCATCCGGAAGGTGCCCAGGGTGGCGGTGGCGGTCATACCGGCAACCCAGAGGCCGGGATAGACTTCCGAAGTGAATTCCACGGTCTGGCGTTCGCCCACATCGGCCCACATGGAGCGTTCCCCCACGATCCCTCCGGTGGAGGTTTTCAAAGAGGCCGGTTGATTTTTCCGGAGAAAGACTTTGATCACCTCCACGTCGTGGCCGGTGCAGTCAATGACGTGTTTGGCCCGGATAGTCATGGGATCCACATGGAGGCCGGCCATTTCCACCGCGGTCCAGATAATGACCAGGCCGGTGACCTGATTTTCCCGCACCATGACATCTTCGACGGTGATCAGGTTGAAGATTTTGGCCCCGGCTTTGATGGCCTGGGAAGCCAGGGTGGTGGTGGCTTCGATGGCATCGGCCGTGTGGTATTCGTCGCCATAGGGGCGGGAGGAGATGCCCAGTTCATCCAGGATGGGTTTGGCGTCGTTCTGGACGACGATTTCATTGAACATCATGCCGCCGCCCCACATGCCGCCGCCGATGGAGAGTTTGCGTTCAAAAATGGCCACCTTGCGGCCTTGTTTGGCCAGACGCCAGCCGGCCACCAGTCCGGAGACGCCGCCCCCCACAATGGCCACATCCAGATCCAGGGAGTCTAAAAACTTAGCGGTATACCGCTCCACAATGGCCCGGGTAATGGTGATTTCATCCAAAGGCATGGCCGCCCTCCTCAACCGAATGTTTTAAAATATATACCTGGAGTTGCTGACAAGGGCAAGGGGGTTTCTGTTGTCCGCCCCCGGGAAAAGCAGGATAGAGGTGCTGTTGCAGCAAGTTTGCTTGACCCAATAAGGGTTTTTGGATATAGAGTAATGAAGACGCAGCCTTTGGGCGGCAGGCGTTCAGTGATGCTAGTCGGACCGGAACTATGGCGAAATCCCCTTTAACTCAGGAAGGCTATTGGAAGCTATTGCAGGAATTACACCGGCTGCGCCGTTTTGTGCGGCCCCTCGTCTTGGCCGAGGTCATGGAGGCGGCTGCAGACGGGCGCTTGGACAGAAGTGAGTCCTATTGGGAAGCCCGCAGCCGTCAGGCGCAGGTGGACCTCCGGATCCACCGGCTCCAGGAGCTCATCTCCCAATCGGAGATTCTGGTGGGTAACAACCTGAAGCCTTCCCGGGTCCGGTTCAATTCCCGGGTAAAGATCTGTAACCTGGCCACCGGGGAGATTCTGGAGTTCCATTTGGTGAGCAGTGTGGAAGCGGACGTGCGCCAAGGGTACCTATCCATCGACTCTCCCATGGGACAGGCCCTCCTGGGGAAAAAGGTGGGCGAACGCATCGGCTTTCATCCTCCGGGCGGACAGCGCTCCTATCAGGTCCTGGACATCCAGATGGCAGGTGATTAGTGGGAGCAAGCCATGAACACCACCGGTCTCGTGACCGACGGGCCTTGATCCTGAGCCTGATTCTGGTCTTTATTTTCTTCCTGGTGGAGCTCTTGGGCGGCCTCTGGACCAACAGTCTGGCGCTGGTCAGTGATGCCGGCCATATGTTCAGCGATGTGGCCGCCTTGTTATTCAGCCTGGTGGCCATCACCTGGGCCGCCAAACCCCCCACGCCGGCCAAGACCTTCGGCTACCACCGCCTGGAAATCCTGGCGGCCCTCATCAATGGGTTGGTCCTCTGGGGCATCTGCGGGATTATTTTTTTCGAGGCTTATCAGAGGCTGTGGCAGCCGCCGTTGGTCAAGAGCGGTCCCATGCTCATTATCGCCGCCGCCGGTCTGGCCGTGAACATTGTTTCAGCCCTGCTGCTTTTCCCTTCCCAGGGGCGGTCCATCAATCTGCGTTCGGCTTTTCTGCATGTCCTGGCCGACGGTTTGGGCTCGATCGTGGCCATTACCGCTTCTTTGGCCATGTTGTGGTGGGGCTGGTATTGGTTTGACCCCTTGGCCAGCATCATTATCGGCCTGCTCATCATTGCCGGCAGCTGGCAGTTGGTGCAGGAGACGGTGGAAATCCTCATGGAGGCCACCCCCCGCCATGTGGATATCCAAGCGGTGGTGGCCAAACTAGAGCAGGTGCCGGGAGTAATCAATGTCCATGATTTGCATATCTGGACCATCACCTCCGGACTTTATGCCCTCAGCGTCCATGCCATTGTCAACGGCTCCCGGGAGCGGGATGCCATCCGCTGCGACATGGCAGCCGTTTTGGCCGACCAATTCGGCCTGGAGCACGCCACCATTCAGATTGAAGAAGAAGCCACGTCCTGCCCCAATTTCTGCCTCTGGCAACCACCGGCCCGGGGGAAGGGCCCGGCCTGAGAGGTGTTGGGTGAAATTTTCTTATGGTTCCGAGGAGGCCACATGCCAAAAGACGCCTGGGAGTTAAAGCCTGAAAATTTGCGCGCGGTGTATGTCCCTGAGGAGTTGGGTTTTGAGACGACTGCCGAGCTGGCCTCCCGGTCGGAGCAGATGATCGCCCAAAACCGGGCCATGCATGCCCTGGAACTGGGCCTGGGCATGAAGGATCATGATTTCAACATTTTTGTTTCCGGCCAGCCCCGCTCCGGCCGCACCGCCATGATCCGCAGCTACGTGGAAAAACTGGCGGCGACGGAAAGCCCTCCCCCGGACTTTGTCTATGTCTACAACTTCAAAGAGCCGGAAAAACCCCGGGCTCTGAAACTGCCCACCGGCCAGGGCAAGGTCCTGCGGGACGATATGGATGATCTCATCAACACCCTCAAGATCCAGATCCCCGAGATTTTTGAGAGCGAGGACTATAGCAGCCGTCGGGAAGCCCTGGTGCATCAGTTCACCCAGGAACGGAATAATATCCTCAAGGAATTGGACCAACGGGCCACCGACGAGGGTTTCATCTTGAATATCTCCCAAGCCGGGATGATGATCTTTCCCGGCAGAGATGGGAAACCCCTCAGTGAGGAGGAACTCAAGGCCCTGACCGAAGCGGAACGGGAAGAACTGAGGCAAAAATCCAATGCCCTGCACAATGAAATGAACGAGGCCCTCCGGAAAATCCGCCGGATGGAAAAGGAATTCCAACAGGCCGAAAAGAAACTGGATCAGGACGTGGCCCTCTTCGTGGTGGGCCACCTCATTGAAGAACTGATGGAGAAATACCAGGGCCAGCCCGAAGTCACCGCCTACCTGAAAGAAGTACAGGAAGATATCCTGAAGAATATCGACGAATTGAAACGGCGGCCGGGGCAGCCTTCCCCCTTTCCCTTCCCCACGCCGGAACCCAGCTTTGTCCAGTACCAGGTCAACGTTTTCGTGGACAACTCCCAATGTCGGGGCGCCCCGGTGGTGGTGGAGGGCAACCCCACCTATCCCAATCTCTTCGGCAGCATTGAACGCAAAGCCCAATTCGGCACGCTCCTCACCGATTTCACCCTCATCCATCCGGGGGCCGTGCATCGGGCCAACGGCGGCTATTTGATCATCAATGCCATGGACCTCCTGAAATGGTTCTACTCCTATGAGGCCTTGAAACGGACCTTGAAGGAGCGGGAGATAAAAATTGAAGACCTGGGGGAGCAACTGGGCCTCATTACCACCAAAACCCTGCGTCCGGAGCCGATCCCCTTACATCTCAAGGTGATCCTCATCGGCAACCCCTGGCTCTACCAGCTCCTCTATTCCTATGATGAGGACTTCCATAAGTTCTTCAAGATCAAGGCCGACTTCGATTGGGAGATGCAGCGCACCGCCGACCATCAGGAGCAGCTGCTGGGCTTCATCTGCAGCTTCTGCGAAAAAGAGCGCCTGCGCCACCTCCATAAGACGGCCGTCAGCCGCTTCCTGGAGTATGCCAGCGAACTGGCCGACCACAAGAATAAGCTGAGCCTCCAGATCGGGGAGCTGACGGATATTATCCGGGAGGCCAATTTCTGGGCCCAGCGCCAGGGCCATGAGGTCATCCTGGGGGCCGATATGGAAAAGGCCATCAGCGAGAAGATCTTCCGCTCCGATCTCTTTGAAGAGAAGATGCAGGAATTCATCCAGGAAGGCATGCTCTTCATTGAGACCGGCGGGGCGGTGGTGGGGCAGGTCAACGGCCTCTCCGTCTATATGTTGGGGGATTATGCCTTTGCCCGGCCCAGCCGCATCACGGCCACCGTCTCCCTGGGGCGGGAAGGGGTGGTGGCCATTGAGCGGGAATCAAAGCTGTCAGGGAACATCCATACCAAGGGGGTGATGATCCTGGCCAGTTTCCTGCGCAGCCGCTTCGCCCAGGATAAACCTCTGACCCTTTCGGCCCACCTCACCTTTGAGCAGAGCTATAGTATGGTAGAGGGCGACAGCGCTTCGGCTGCCGAGCTCATCGCCATCCTGTCCTGTCTGGCCGACGTGCCCCTGGCCCAGAACATCGCCATAACCGGGTCCGTCAGTCAGCGGGGGGAATTCCAGCCCATCGGCGGCGTCAACTGGAAAATCGAAGGGTTTTACAAGGTCTGCAAGGCCCGGGGCTTGGACGGCAGCCACGGGGTTATCATCCCCCAGGCCAATGTCCAGCAGCTCATGCTGAAACCGGAGATCGTCGCGGCCGTGCGCCAGGGGAAATTTCATGTCTGGGCCGTCCGTCACGTGGACGAGGCCCTGGAGATCCTGACCGGTCTGCCGGCGGGGCGACCTTTGCCGGAGGGCGGCTTTGAACCGGACAGCATCAACCAACGGGTGGACAAGAAACTCCGGGAAATGATGGAACTGGCTAAAAAGCTGATGAAAGAAGGGGAAGGCAAAGAGGAAGGAGAATAAACCGCCCGGCCCGGAGCGGGGGGTCAAGGAGGAAAGAGCAGATGCGCACCATTTCTGGGGCCAAGGGGGCCCGATGTTGACCGATGCCGCGGCCCAGCGGCTCTTTGAAGACCTGTCTCAGCGCTACCGCCTGGAGTGGGCCGAGGTACAGGTGGGTCGCCTGAAACTCGAACTGCTCCAAATGGCGGATTTGGAGTCGTTTCTGGTAACCAACATCGAAGCCCAGCAGCTGTCCCTGGAGAATTTCCCTTACTGGGCCATGGTCTGGGATGCGGCCTTGGTCCTGGCGGACTTTTTGGTGAAGCAGACGCCCCAGCCGGATCGGCGGATGTTAGAACTGGGCGCCGGCCTGGGGTTTGCCGGGCTCTGTGCCGCAGCCCGGGGGCACCGGGTGACCATTACCGATAATAGCGCCGACGCCCTGGATTTCGCCCGCCTCAGCGCTTGGCGGAACAAGTTAACCACGGCGGAAGTGGCCTATCTGGATTGGCAGTCTCCCACCCTGACCACTTCTTTTGACTGGATCGTGGGCTCCGATATCCTCTACGAACCCCAGGCCTTTGCCCCCTTGCTGGCAATCTTCAGCCGGTATCTGGCCCCCGGGGGCAGAATCTATCTGACCCAGGGTATCCGGGGGAGCGGTCCCCAGGCCTTCTTTGACCTGGCCAGACCTCTTTTCAGCATCCGCTTTCAAGAGAAAAAACTGCGCCAGGCCGAGGGTGATAAAAAGATCCTCTTTTTTGAATTGACCCCCAAGAAGGCGTCCTAGCCTCCTCGGGCTCCAACCCGGTCACTGCCCGAGGAAATAGACCCGCAGTGTATAAAAATCCACCATATCGAGAATAACCAGCGGGTTTTCCGACTCGGTATACTGGGCTCCCTCCAGCCGTTTATTGACTTTCTCGTCAAGGTGCTTCCTGACCTGGGCGGGCAACTCCGGCCGCTGCGGCGCCGCCACTTCGAGGAATTTTTGTAACAGAGGATATTCCTTTAAAAAAATGGCCTTGGAACGCTCCCGTAAACGGAGGCGCAAAGGTTTCAGCCCATCGTCGTAATAATCGCCGATATCTTCAAAATGCTTTTTGATGGTGGCCAGATCCCAGCGCACCATCTGCCGGTATTTATCGGCGTCGCGGTCGGCCATCTTATCCGTGGAGATGGCGATGATATTGATGGCCGGGGTGGTGGTGGCCCGGGTGGGCACATGCTCGGCGACGATGGACAGCTCCGGGTGGGAGGGGTTGGCCAAGATGAATCTTTGGCTGCCGGGGCTGCCTTTGCGGCCGGCGCCGTCCCTTTGGGCACTCCAGCCTTGACGTTCGAGAAATTCCAGCACCGGCCCGGCTGTGGGCATGAGGTTATAAATTTCGGCCAGGGTGCCGGCAGCAGGCCGGCGGTAATCGTAATCGGGGGGGCGGGGTGACGCCGCCGTGGTCCCGGGGGCTGGCGGTACTCCAGCAACAGACGGTGCTCCCGTCGGTCCTGTGGTGGAGGGGGCGGCGACCCCGGGAACGAGGGCCGGCGGGGTGGGACTGGCCGCTGCATCGGGGCGGATGCCGATGATGAACTGATATCCCCCCCGAGGTGACGTCCGGCTGCTCCGCCAGTAGGTGTAGGGGCGTCCTGGCAGAAGTTCGACTACGATCCTGACCCCGTCCTGCCCGGGGATAGCCATGGTCCGCACCTCCTGCACCAACTGGGCATCGCCGGCCTGCACCACCGGGACATCGTAGACGCGGGCCTGGGGAAAGTCAATTATTAACTGAGGATGTTGCGGGTCTATGACCGGTTGGATCCGGGGCTGTTCCGGCCGGCTCAAAATCATGGTCAAGAAGGTGAGGCCCTGGGCATGACTGAGACCCAGACGGGAAATAATAAGGTGGTCGCCTTGGCCCTGGGCCTGGGCAGCCGCCGGCGCCACCGCCAGACAGATAATCAAGATCACCAGGAAAATGCGGTTCGAAGTTCGTAGTGGGTAGTTCATAGTTCGTAGCGGCCGGTGGTCGGTCAGTGATCGGTGATCAGAAAATTTCTCCAGTGGGGGCGGGCCGTTGCGGCCGCCCTGCCCCAGGAGGTCCCGGCTACCGGGGCGGAAGTCCCCCAGGAGGCGCGAAGGAGCCAAGATAAGGGGCCGCCCTCGCTGGAATTACTTTTCTCGCACGAAATTAAAACACTTATCCACCGGGCAGCCTTCGTGCCACTCCCCGGAGATGTCCACTGCCAGGTATTTGCCCTGTTCAGTGGGGGTGCCGATGAGGATGATGCCTTCTTTGAAGTACAGCCACACCCGGCCATCCTGCACCCGCCATTTGAGTTTAACGGACCGGTTTTCATCCACCCAGTTCCAATCAGCTTCGCCGTTATCCCGCAGTACCAGTTCAATGTATCCCTTATTGGCAATGGGCTCGGTGGATTTATAGGTGCCGACGAATGGCTGCCGGGATTCGCCACAGCCCCAGAAACTGAGCCAACCCAGGAGCAGCAGTCCCAGGGATATGCCTTTGCAGATGGAACGGATCATATTTTTCTCTCCCGCCAGACAAAGCCGCCCCGGTCCAAGACAAAGAGGCGATCATAGAAGTAAATCTGCACGGCCATGAGGAGCATTCCGGCATTTTTCGTGACCTTCCACCAGTTCACCGGTTCGCCCACTTCACCCACGCAGCCGCAGTTAATGGGATACTGGTTCAAGATGGCGTTTACCAATCCCACGATGAAGATGACATTCATACCCCCGATGAAGATGGCGGCGGTCCGGGTCCGGATCCCCAAAATCAGAAAGAGACCCGCCACCAACTCGCCCCAAGGCAGCACCAGGGCCCAGAGGTTCACCCCCCAGGCGGGCATCATCTGATATTCCACCACATTGAGGGCAAAGACCGCCGGCCGCATGATCTTGCTCAGGGCGAATTGGATAAAGATGACGCCCAGTAAGATCCGGCAGAAGATGGCCAGGTACGGACTGCGCCGCACCGGCGGGATCAGGATGAGCACGAAGATGGAAACAGGTATCCACTCCAAGAGGCCGGGAATCCCAAAATGCATGGGCATGGGGGGTTTGGGAGGCTTTTCCACCAGGGGGAAGGCCTTTTCCCAGGCTGTATAGTCCCCGGCCAGGACCATGACATTTTCATAGCCCAGGTCTTTCAGGGCGTGGGCCAGGTCCAGGTCGAAGCGGCGGCTGAGGGTGCCGCCGTAGACCAGGATCGGCGTCTCCGGGGTCGCTTGCCGCTGTTCCAGGCGGAACTGGAACATGGGCGCCATCAGGTCAAAGAAGACCACCTGGAAATTTTCTGCACCCTTGATATGCCGCTGTTGGAAAAAGGGGTCTTTGCGGGCGTCAATGACGATGAGCTCCCCGGCATTGTATTTGGCCAGGGCCTCCGTCAAGGCGATCTCTTTGATGGTGCCGACCCGCCCCCAGCCCTGAATGAGGGGAATCTGATTATCGTTATAAAAATTGAAGATCAGCGCAAAGATGATGCTCAGGCCGCCGATGAGGACAAAGTCGAACCAGGAAACTTCCCGAATCCGGGCCTGATGCACCGTTTCTTTTTCCAGACGATGGTCGGCCCCCACCAGCCATTCGGTGAGCTGCTTGATGATCTGCCGGGCCAACGGCGGGTTGTCATCCAGCAGTTTCTCGAATTCTTCCTTGCTGATCTCCATGAGGACGGTATCTTCACTGGCCTCCACCGAGGCGGTGCGGGGTTGGCCGGTGACAATGGCCAATTCGCCGAAATAGGCCCCTTCACCCAATTCGGTGAGATCGGTGCGGATGCCTTCGGGACTGAGGCGGAAGACTTTCACCCGCCCTTTGATGATCACATAAAAATTATCCGGCAGGTCTCCCTGCCGGACAATGACCGTACCTTTGGCGAAGGTTCTTTCAACGCCGATCTCGCAGATGTTCAGGCTGATAGGGCAAGCCTGGGGGGACCCGCCTGGATCAGCTTGACCAGGATTTGCCGGCTGTTCTGAAGAGGCCATACACGGAGTTTCCTTCCCTGCCGCCGTCGGCGGAGTCTGTTAGGCGGCCTTGCGGGTGCGTTTCTTGAGCCGATTAATCCGCTTCCGGAAGATATCGATGGCTTTGCGGCCGGCCTGGGAGGCCCTGGCCGCTTCTTTTTGGACCCGCAGCGCCCTGATTTTTTCCTTCAGTTCCCGAACGTTGACAGATTTAGCGGCCTTGGGGCCTTCGTCGCTGATGCCTTTGATCTCTTTAATGGCGGCGATCAGTTCTTCTTTGTTCATGCCATGGACGCCCACGATCTCGCCCAGGGTGAGGGCATACTCCCGGAGCTCTTTGGCGGTCATGCGGTCCAGAGGTTTTTCCTTCTTTTCCTTTTTTTCTTTTTTTCCCATACCTTTCCTACCTAAGCGTAAAATCAGATTTGTATTCTATTCAGTTTTCAACTTATCTGCAAGTTTTATAAACGGGGTGATCAGATCAATGGGAATGGGGAAGAGGGTGGTGGAATTCTTTTCTGCGGCGATTTCCCGCAGGGTCTGGAGATAGCGCAACTGCAGGGTGATGGGTTCCTGGGCCATGATGTGGGCGGCTTCGGACAACTTGGCCGCCGCCTGGAACTCCCCTTCCGCCGCAATGACTTTGGCCCGCCGTTCCCGCTCGGCTTCGGCCTGCCGGGCCATGGCCCGCTGCATCTCGATGGGCAGGTCAATGGCCTTCACCTCCACCAAGGTTACTTTGACGCCCCAGGGGTCGGTGTGCTGATCCAGGATCTCCGCCAATTTCAGGTTGATCTTTTCCCGGGCCGACAGCAGTTCGTCCAACTCCGACTGGCCGCAGACGCTCCGCAGGGTGGTCTGGGCCAATAAGGCGGTGGCCTGGAAATAATCCTGGACCTCGATGACGGCCTTCACGGGATCCATGACCTTGAAATAAACCACCGCATTGACCTTGACGCTGACGTTGTCCCGGGTGATGACATCCTGGGTGGGCACATCATAGGTGACGATCTGGAGGTTGACCTTGCGGAGCTGATCAATGAGGGGGATGAGGATAATGACCCCGGGTCCCTTGGCCTCATGCAGGGCCCGGCCCAACCGGAAGACGACCCCCCGTTCATACTCATTGAGAATCTTGACGGCGCTGAACAGGAAAAAGACCACCAGAACCAGGATGATAATGGGGGATAGAGCCATGTTGACACTCCTTTTCTAAGGGTTGGGTGCTCGCCGCACCAGGAGGCGGAGGCCGTGCATGTCTACCACCTCCACCGGTGTCTGCCGAGGGATAAATTCCTCTGCCTGGGCCTCCCAATAGGTGCCCTGGACCAGGACTTTACCCGTGGGGTGGAGATCGGTCAGGGCCACTCCCTGCAGGCCGATGAGCCCCGCCGTACCGGACAGGGGCTGGCGCAGCTGGGCCCGCACCGCCAGACCGGTGACCACCAAGAAGAACAGGGAGATGGCGCCGATCACCGTCAGCAGGACGCTCAAGGAGATGGACATCCCCGGCCCTTGGCTGCGATACAGCATGAGGCCGCCCAGGGCCAGGGAGATGATCCCGGCCACGGACAACAGACCATAACTGGTAACATAGATTTCCAATAAGAAAAAAATAAACCCCAAAATCAACAGCAACAAGCCGATAAAACTCACCGGCAAGGTCTGAAAGGCATAAAAGGCCAACAATAGACAGATGCCGCCCAAAACCCCCGGCAGGACGGCCCCGGGGTGGGCCAGCTCAAAGTAGAGGCCGGCCAGGCCGATCATCATGAGGATGATGGCGATGTTGGGATCGGCCAGGCGTTTCAGGATCTGGTGGCGAAGACCAGGAGCAAAGGTGACCACCGTGGCCTGGGCCGTCTTCAGGGTCCGACTCTCGTGATGGAGGCGGACGGTCCGGCCATCCAACTTCTGTAACAGTTCCGGCAGATCATCGGCCAGGATTTCCACTACCCGGAGCTTCTGGGCCTCCACGGCGGTGATGGAGACGCTCTGGCGGACGGCTTTTTCGGCCCAATCGGCGTTGCGCTGCCGTTCCGTGGCCAGAGAGCGGACGTAGGCCGCCATGTCATTGACGACCTTGGCAGCCATCTCTTTATCCATCTGACCGGTACCGATGGCCACCGGGTGGGCGGCCCCGATGTTGGTCCCCGGCGCCATCGCGGCCACGTGGCTGGCCAAGGTAATGATCAAGCCAGCGGAAGCGGCCCTGGCCCCCTTGGGGGAGACAAAGACCACCACCGGAACCTTGGCATTGATAATCCCCTGGGTGATCTGGCGCATGGAGGCGTCCAGACCACCGGGGGTGTCCAGTTCAATGATGAGGGCCTCGGCTTGGGCCTTTTCCGCCGCCTCCAGACCGTCCAAGATAAATTCCGCCAAGCCAGGGTTAACAGAGCCGGTGGCGACCAGGACATAGACCGGACGGGAGGGGGCGGCCAGGGCCGGGCCTCCCAGGAACAGCACCACCAGAGCCGCCAGGCAGTATCCGGCCCAACGGGGGGGCTTTCCTTGATTCCAAGGGCGATAGCTTGACATAGCAGGGAAGGTATCCGTAGCTAGGGCATCGGTTAGGCCCGGCCGCATTCCCGGGGAGAACCTTTGATCTTTTCCAGGGCATGGGGCAGAGCCGGCACCACTACGGCCAGATTCTCCCGCACCGCTTTGGGGCTGCCGGGCAGATTGATGATCAGGGTCTGCCGTCGCACCCCGGCCACGGCCCGGGAGAGCATGGCGTGGGGGGTCTTGACCAGACCGGCGGCCCGCATGGCCTCGGCCATGCCAGGGACCAGCCGTTCGACGACGGCCAGCGTCGCCTCGGGGGTGACGTCCCGAGGAGTCAGGCCGGTACCGCCGGTGGTCAAAATCAGGTCTACCTTGTCCCCATCGCACCAATCCACCAGGACCGCAGTGATGGCCTCCTGTTCATCGGGGACCACCTGATACTGCACCACCGGGAAATCGGCCGGCAGGAGGTCTTTAATGGCCAGGGCGCTGGTATCCTCCCGCTCCCCCTGGGCCCCTTTGTCACTGCAGGTCAGGATCCCCACCCGGAACATGGATAACCTCTATGGGGTCGTCAGGCCGGACGATGCCGCCTTGCAAGACCCGGGCGAAGATCCCCTCCCGGGGCATGACGCAGTCGCCCACCGCCTGTTTGATGGCACAGCCGTGATGGCAGGCCTTACCGATCTGGGTGACCTCCACTTCTACCTGGGAACCCAGGCGCAGCCGGGTGCCCACGGGCAGGTGTGGGATATCCAGACCTGCGGTCGTGATATTTTCGGCAAAATCGCCGGGATGCAGATCAAGGCCCCGCTGTCGCATCTTCTCGATACTCTCCAGCGCCAGGAGGCTGACCTGCCGATGCCAATCGCCGGCGTGGGCATCGCCTTCCAGGCCGTGGTTGACCACCACCTTGGCCTGGCTGACATTATCTTTTTTTACGCCGGTGGTGGCACTCACCGACACGGCCACCACCCGCCCCCGGGTTGCCCCGACTTTTGCTCTGTGCATCATTTCAGTGGGCATTAGTTGTCAGTTGTCGGAAAAATCGGTTTCTGGTTTCCGGCTTCCCGTTTCCGGAAGAACTTCTCTGTTAGTGGGACGGGCCTCCGTGCCCGCCCAAGTTAGCCCAAGGCAACAACCTTTCATGGTTCGCGGGTGACTTCTGCTCTGAAAATGGTGCTTGCATATGCAAGGAAGCCTGCTTCACTGGTTTTTACAATCTCAGGTGAGCCAGGTGAGCCGAAGGCTCATGATAACTGGTTTCCGGCTTCCCGTTTCCGGAAGAACTTCTCTGTTAGTGGGGCGGGCCTGAAGTGCCCGCCCAAGTTAGCCCAAGGCAACAACCTTTCATGGTTCGCGGGTGATTTCTGCAAGTAATGGCAATTAGCTGTTAGTTGTCAGTCGGTAATTGTAGAGTGGACATTGCCCACCTCACTGCTAGCTACCGCCAACTGCCCACTGCCTACTCCTTCTCCCGCTCCGCCTTCAGTTGGGCGATGATCTTTTCTGCCAGGGCAGGGGGAACCTCTTCGTAATGGGAGAACTCCATCTCGAAGGTACCGCGACCGCCGGTCTTAGAAGTGAGGTCGGGCTGATAGTGTTGCACTTCCGCCAGGGGAACGTTGGCCTTGATGATCTGCAGATTGCCCTCGGCGTCCACTCCCAGGACCCGGCCCCGCCGGCCGTTGAGGTCGCCGATGATATCACCCATGAATTCTTCGGGGACAGTAACGGTCATGACCATGATGGGTTCCAGCAGGGTGGGCTGGCAGGCCAGAAAGCCTTTCTTGAAGCCCATGGAGCCGGCGATTTTAAAAGCCATTTCCGAGGAGTCCACTTCGTGGAATGAGCCGTCATAGAGGGTTACCTTGACGTCGACTACGGGGCAGCCGGCCAACTCCCCCTCCTGCATGGCCTCCACGATGCCTTTTTCTACCGCCGGAATATATTGTTTGGGGATGACGCCGCCGACGATCTTGTCCACGAACTCAAAACCGCCACCCCGGGGCAGGGGTTCGATCTCCAGCCAGGTGTCGCCGAACTGGCCTCGGCCGCCGGACTGGCGTTTGTATTTGCCCTGGACCTTGGTGCGGCCTTTGATGGTCTCCCGGTAAGGGACTTTGGGGGTCTTGAGGTTGACCTCCACCCCGAATTTGCGTTTGAGTTTCTCCACCGTGGCCTCGATGTGCACCTGACCCATACCCGAGAGGAGGATCTCCTTGGTCTCGGCATTGCGGGCCAGTTTCAGGGAGGGGTCTTCCTCGATGAGGCGGGCGATGGAAGAATAGACTTTGTCTTCATCGCCCCGGCTCTTGGGTTCCACGGCGAAGGTGACCACGGTCTTGGGCGGCTCCGGGGACGGCAGCAGGATGGGGTTGGCTTCCTCACAGAGGGTCTCGCCGGTGACCGTTTCCTTGAGTTTGGCTACCGCCGCAAAGACCCCGGGGCCGGCGGATTCCACGGTTTTCTGACCCTTGCCCTCGGGGAGGAAGAGGGAGCCGAAACGCTCCGAGGTCTCTTTGTTGGCATTATAAAAGGACGAGTCGGCCTTCAGTGTGCCGGAGTAGATGCGAAACACCGTGAGGCGGCCGGCATAGGGGTCGGCCACCGTTTTAAAGACATAGGCACAGAAAGGACCATCGGGGTCGGGGGGTAAACTGACCTCGGCCTTGGTCTTGGGGTTCACGCCGCTTACCGGCCCCCGGTCGGCAGGGGAGGGCAGGTAGGCATTGATGGCATCCAAGAGCGGGGCGATACCCACCATTTGGGAGGCAGCGCCGCACAACACCGGCACGAAATTGCCGGCCAGCGTCCCCAGCCGCAGACCCTGGAGCACCTCTTCCGGGCTGAGCTGGCCTTCCTCTAAAAACTTTTCGATGAGGGCGTCGTCTGATTCGGCGGCGAAGTTTAATAATTCACTCCGCTGCGCCTCGGCCTCCTCCTTGAGATCGGCGGGGATGTCTATCTCGGTGGCCTTGCCGCCGGCATCAAAGGTATAAGCCTTGAAGGACACCAGGTCAACGATGCCTTTAAAGGCAGCCTCCCGCCCGATGGGCAGTTGCAACAGCACCGGCTTCCCCTTGAGAACGTCCCGGATCTCCTGCACCGCTTTTTCGAAATCAGCCCGCTCCCGATCCATCTTATTGATAAAGAGAAGGCGGGGGAGGCGATATTTATCGGCGGTGGCCCACACTTTCTCCGTGCCTACCTTGACGCCGTCAACGGCGTCCACGATGACCAGGGCGCTGTCGGCTACCTGCAGGGCAGCCCGGGTCTCGGCCAGAAAATTGTCATCACCCGGCGTATCAACGAAATGGACGGCGTGCTTCTTCCAATCAAAATGATGACAAGCCGCCGCAATGGAAATGCGGCGCTTGATCTCTTCTGCTTCAAAATCCAATACCGAACTGCCGTCATCCACTTTGCCCAACCTGGTGGTTGCCTTGGCTGCAAAGAGCATGGCTTCCGCCACCGAGGTTTTGCCTGCGCCACTGTGACCGATCAGGGCCACGTTGCGGAGATGATCGAGTTTTCCAGCCATGCAGGTTCCCCCGTTCCTCAGAATAATATATTATTGTCAGAATACATATTTTAACCATACCCACCTTGAAAATACAAGTATGAAATAAAATTTTGTGAATTTGGGCACTTTCCCCTTTGCCCCTTGGCGCCCAGGCGTTTCTGTCTTAAATTAAAAAATCAATAAAATTTTTTCCGAGATCTTCCTGCCCGGGTGGATAAGAGGTAAAGGCATTATGACCTACAGCGGCAAGATTACAGTGACCGTTTATGACGCCCCGACGTTGGCTGACAGCAGCTCCGGGGGCTGCGGTTGTGGCTGCGGCGGCCACAGCCATGGGACCGGCCAGGATCATGCCTGCCATGACCATGGTGATCCGTTGGAACGGGTCTCCCTGGAACTGCAGGTGCGGGCCTTGGCCATGACCTTGGAGAAGGATTTTCCCGGCAAGGTCACCGTGGAGTATATCAATGTCCTCAAGGATCCCCGGGGGCCCAAGCTGCCCCAGACTAAGCTGCTCTGCTCCCTGACTTATCGGCCGCCGCTGGTCTATATCAATGGCCAGGGGCGGTTTGCCGGGGCCCTGCCGGTGGAGCGCATCCGGGAGGAGGTCTCCCGGCAGTTGGCCACCACGTCCCATTAGGGCATGGTGATGGCGTCTGCCCGTCCCGGTCTCATCACGCTGCTGACGGACTTCGGATACCGAGATGCCTACGTGGGGGTTATGAAAGGGGTCATCTTGGGCCGCAATCCCTGGGTGCAGTTGGTGGACCTGAGCCACGAGGTGCCCCCCCAGGACATTGTCTTTGGGGCCCTGGTGCTGCAGTCGGCCTGGCGGTATTTCCCTCCGGGCACCATCCACCTGGCCGTGGTGGATCCGGGGGTGGGCTCCCGGCGGCGGCTCCTGGCGGCGGCGGTGGGGGAGCACTTCCTGGTGGGGCCGGACAATGGTTTGTTTTCCCTCATTTTTGCCGAAGAACCGCCCCAGACCCTGGTCAGTCTGGAAAACCCGCGCTTCTTTCTCCCCCAGGTGTCGGCCACCTTTCACGGCCGGGATATCCTGGCGCCGGCGGCGGCCCACCTGTCGTTGGGGGTGCCGTTGCCGGAGTTTGGGCCGGAGCTCAGTGAGCCGGTGCGCCTGGACCTGCCTGCCCCTCAGTTCACCGAGTCGGCGGTGACCGGCCAGGTCATCGCGACGGACCATTTCGGCAATCTCATCACCAATATTTCCTTTGGACAGCTCCAGGCCTGGCGGCAGGGCCGGGCCACCTGCCTCCGGGTGGGAGACCGTCCCATACCCCATTGGGCCGCCACCTACAGCGACGTGCCGCCGGGTGCCCTGCTGGCCCTGGCCGGCAGCCATGGCTACCTGGAGATCGCCTGCCGGGAGGGTAATGCCGCCCTGGTTCTGGGGGCGGGGAAGGGAACTCCGGTGCGGCTTGTGGCTTCAGATGGACCAGAAACCCTTGGTGAATGCCGTCCCTGATCGCAGGCAACCGCCCCGCAGGGAAATCGACATTGTCGCCACGGGCTGCCTCGGGTGGGCACTTAAGGCCCGCCCCACTAAAGAAATTTTCTGACCACTGACAACTTCCCACTAACAACTGACCACTGACCACTATCAAGGCGGCTGTAATGACCTCAACCCTTCTGGCGCGGCTCCGGCCGCACAACGATTATCCCTATCAAGGGGGGCCGGTGGTGTATTGGCTCAGTCGGGACCAGCGGGCCCAGGATAATTGGGCCCTGCTCTCGGCTCAACAGCTGGCCTTGGACCACCAGGCGCCTCTGGCGGTGGTCTTTAATCTGGTAGACCACTTTCTGCAGGCCGGCGCCCGCCAGTATGATTTCCTGCTGCGGGGGCTCAGGGAGACGGCCCAGGTCTTGGAGCAGCACCGCATCCCCTTTTTCCTGCTCCAGGGTGAGCCCCAGGAGACTCTGCCGGCCTTTCTGGACCAGCACCGGGTGGGGGCCCTGGTGGTAGATTTTGATCCGCTGCGGATTAAGCGGCAGTGGCAGGAACAGGTCCAGGGCCGGATCGCCATCCCCTTCTGGCAGGTGGACGCCCATAACATCATCCCCTGCTGGCTGGCCTCGCCCAAACAGGAGTTCGCCGCTTATACCCTGCGGCCCAAAATCCACCGCCTACTGCCAGATTTTCTTACCGATCTGCCTCCGTTGCAGGTGCACACCGTGGCCTGGCCCGGGGCGCCGCCGGCCGTGGACTGGGGGCGGCTGTTGGCTGGCATCACCGCCGATCCGGCAGTACCGCCGGTCAGCTGGTGTCAGCCCGGTGCGGCCGCAGCCTGGGAGTGCTTGCAGACCTTTCTGGCCCAGCGGCTGCTCCGCTACCATGAGGACCGCAACGATCCCACGCGGCAGGGCACTTCTGACCTGTCGCCCTACCTCCATTTCGGGCAGATCGCCGCACAACGGGTGGCCTGGGAGGTGCGGCGGGCCGAGGCCCCGACCGAGGCCAAGCAGGCCTTCCTGGAGGAGCTCATCGTGCGCCGGGAACTGGCCGACAACTTCTGTTATTATAATGCCGCCTATGACCAGGTGACCGGTTTCCCGGAGTGGGCTCAAAAGACCCTGGACCAACACCGCCGGGACCGACGGGAATACCTCTATTCTCTGGAGGATTGGGAGGCGGCCCGGACCCATGATGACCTCTGGAACGCGGCGCAACTGGAAATGGTCCGGCGGGGCAAAATGCACGGTTACCTGCGGATGTATTGGGCCAAAAAGATCCTGGAGTGGAGCGCCTCCCCTGAGGAGGCTCTGGCCACGGCCATTTATCTCAACGACCGCTATGAACTGGACGGCCGGGATCCCAACGGTTACACCGGGGTGGCCTGGTCCATCGGCGGCGTCCACGACCGGCCCTGGGGGGAGAGGCCCGTCTTCGGCAAGATCCGCTACATGAGCCGATCCGGCTGTCAGAGGAAGTTCAACGTCTCGCAGTATATTGCCTGGGTGCAGCGCTTATCTGCAGGGGAGGGGTAACGGGGGAATCAAGGAGTCTGGACGGCAAGGGCTGGAGCCGGCTCCGCCAGGGAGCGCACCCGGATCTGTTTGACCCGGCGTTCGTCGGCCGCAGTGACGGTGAACTCCAGGTTCTGGGTAACCATGGTATCGCCCACCTGCGGCACTTTGCCCAGATGATGGATGAGCAGACCACCCACCGACTCAAATTCGCCCTCAGGCACCTCGATGCCGAAATGTTCGGCCAGGTTTTCGATTTCCAGGCGGGCGTCCACAATGACGGAACCGTCATCCTGGGGGGTTAAACGGGGTTCCTGGGTATCGTATTCATCATAGATCTCGCCGACGATCTCCTCCAATATATCTTCGATGGTGATCAGACCGGAGGTGCCGCCGTACTCGTCGATGACGATGGCAATCTGAATCTTCTTTTCCACGAAGTCCCGCAGCAGGTCGCTGATCTTTTTGGCTTCCGGGATGAAAAAGGCGGGCCGCAGGACGGTTCTGATATCAATCTCGGCATCGGGCTTGTTCCAGAAGACCAGCAGGTCTTTGGCCAAGAGGATGCCCTTGATGTTATCGATATTATCTACATAAACCGGCAACCGGGAGTGGCCCCGCTCCAGGATGACCCCGATGATATCGGCGATGGGGCTATCCAGGGCGACGCAGGTGATGTCCACACGCGGGACCATGATCTCCCGGGCCAGAGTATCTTTGAATTCAAAGATGCTTTCAATCATCTCGCCTTCCTGGCGAGTGATGAAGCCGCGCTCCTCCCCGGCCTCCAGGATGCTCTGGATTTCTTTCTCCACGTCGTCGGGGTGTTGAATCTCCCGGCGGCGGAAGAGTCGCCAGATGCGTCTCCAAAGGTCAGGCTTGCTACTGTCGGATTCGTCCATACTAAATCCTCAACTCTTGCCGTTCATTGCGGATGAACCGGGTCACGGCGCCCATATCCCGGGGAAACTCCAGACCGCGGTCCACGATCTTTATCTCCTTGCTGGCAATGCCAAAGACCGTTGTGGCAAAATCCACCGCCTTTTGCACATCGAAATCCTTGCAGGAAAAAACATCGATGCTCAGATAGCCTTTCTCCGGGAAGGTGTGAATGCTGATGTGGCTCTCGGCGATCAGCACAAAACCCGAAAGTCCCCAATCCTCGGGGACTTTGCCGGAATATTTAAAGGCGTAGGGCGGCATGATCTTGGTCATCTGGATCAGATCGGGGCACTGATTGAGGAATTCATAGATCCGATCCAGATCCGTCAGGCGGTCGTAGGGACAGCCATAACCGTCCAGCATCAGGTGCTGGCCAAAACCCATTTCAAATTTTTCCAACTCACAATTCCTCCTTTGCCTGCAAGCATTCTGTTGGAACCTAACGTTTGGGGTCACGAGACAACATAACCCTCCTCAGCCGAAAATCGGCGGGGTGACGACCCATAAAATCCGGGCCTCCTGCCGGCCGGCATTCACCACGGCATGCTGGGTGTTGGACCGGAAATAAAAACATTCCTGCTGCTTCACCCTAAATGTGCGGTTGTCCACCCTGAGCTGGATGACACCCTTTAAGACGATGCCGAATTCCTCGCCCTCGTGGGGCTCCTGAGGCGGCACCTCGGCGCCGCTGGCCAAGGTCACCAGCACCGGGTCCATCATTCGATTCTGGGCGTCGGGCACCAGCACCTCCACCCGGCAGGCCGGCGTGGAATTGGAGGTGGTGATCCGGGCGCTCACCGGATAGACCACCTTCGTGGGGGAGTGGTCCTGGAAAAAATCGGCCAACGATACCCCCAGAACGTCCAGAATATCCTTCAAGGTGGCAATGGAGGGGGAGGTCTGGTCCCGCTCCAGCTGCGAAATAAAACCTTTGGTCAGAAAGGCCCGGTTGGCCAACTCCTCCTGGGTTAACGAATTCGCCTGCCGCAGCCGCTTCAGTTTTGCACCGATCTTCACGGGCCGTCCGGTTTAATAAAAATAAACAAATTGTTTAGTATAGCAATCTTAATATATACTGCCAGATCATGCGGCCGTCAAGCTTTTTCTGGCCGGAAAGTATATAATTTTATCATGTCTGTCCCTTTTATCCCTGAAGATTTCCAGAGGTAACCCGCGAAACCTGAAAATTCCAAGAACCCGGCGACAGCCCCTTGGCTGCTGCATTATTTAGGTAATTGCCATGACTTACAAAAGTAACCCGCCAACCATGAAAATACAGGTCGCTGCCAGTGGCTAACTTGGGCGGGCACAGAGGCCCGCCCCACTAACAGAGAGCCTGAAAGAGAAGCTCTTCCGGAAACCGGAAACCGACTTTTCTGATGCGGGGGGCCGGGGCCGGCAAGGATGCCGGCCCTAGGGACTCCCCTCTAATCTCTACGAACTATGAACTACGAACATTATTTTCTAACTCATTGCCATTACTAAAAAATCTCACGCGAACCATGAAAATTCAGGTCATCGTCTGTGGCTAACTTGGGCGGGCACAGAGGCCCGCCCCACTAAAAGAAAAGCTCTTCCGGAAACTGGAAACCGACTTTTCTAACAACTGGCAACTGTATTTTCATGGTAATTGCCATGAGTTACAAGAGTCACCTGCGAAACATGAAAGTACAGGTCGCTGCCAATGGCTAACTTGGGCGGGCACGGAGGTCCGCCCCACTAAAAAAGATGTTTCTGGAATCCAGAAGCCCTATTTTCTATCTCATTGAAGTATATTAATCCGCGGTCAGGGCGGAGCTTTACCCTTTTCGCAGGAGCATTACTAAGGAGGACGGCGATGACAAAGGCTAATGAGTCTACGGCGCAAGTTTTACCCCTGAGCCAGGAGGAGGTTCAGGAGATGGCCAGGATAGTCTTGGACGAAGATGGGGAGGAGGCCCTGCGCCTTCTTAAGAAGTTCGTCAACCGCCTAAAAGAGCAGCAAAATCGCGGCATGAAATCTCATCTGGGCTAAGCCGGTGGGATAAGGGGGCAGCGTCTCCGGGGCTGGCGTTGATCCCGAGGCGCCTGCCCCCCCCTGGCTGTCAGATGTGAATATGAAAGTAGATCAGGATATATTTCAGCGACACATATAAGAAGAGCAAGCCAAACAAGGCCTTGAGAATGTGGGGCTTAATTTTGGCCACCAGCTTGGCCCCGATGATGGCGCCGACGAGGGCGCCCACCCCCAAGGCTATGGCCGCGGGGATATCCACCACCTGCTGATAGATCTTAAATATCGCCCCCACTAAAGCCATCCAGACAAAGGCGGCCATGGAGGTGCCGATGGCCAACTTCACCGGCGCCTGGAGAAAATAAATATAAGAAGGCACCAGGGCATAGCCGCCGCCCAGGCCGATGATGCCGGTGAGGGTGCCGATCCCCGAACCCAACACGGTCTTGGCCAACGGCTGGCCCGGAATGGCCGTGCCCACCGGCGGCTGCCCACCCCGGGCCAGAAGGCCCTCATAGAGCATCCGTAATGAGACCACGATAAAGGCCAGGCCGATGATCAGGTCGATGACCTCGCCATAGGGTTTCAGGTAGCCGAAAATAACCGAGCCGATGATCACCCCCAGGATGCCGCTGTAGCCGGTGAGCAGGGCCGTGTCCACATCCACATTTTTCATGCGCCAGTGCTGCACTGCCCCCGAAGCCGCCGTAAAAACCACGGCCGTCAGGGTGGTGCCTACCGCCAGGGCCGGGTCAAAGTGGAAGCCGAAGCGGATCACCGGCATCATCAGGGCGCAGCCGCCGGTGCCCAACAGACCGCCCACAATGCCGGCGATCACCCCGGTGATCACATAAATGACGTAAAGCATGACAGGAAACCTCCTTGCGAAGTTTTGCTGTCTTTATAATATGCACTTAAGTTCATATCGTCAACTGGCTATATATTTTTTCCGGTCCGGTGCTGGCCTGCCGCCAGCCCTCCCCGGATCAGCGGCTGGGGGCTTGTTTATAATCATTATCCCGGCGGCGGCCCAGGTCCGGACAGACCGGTGGCGGCCAGGAAAAGTCAGAAGATTATTTCCCTGCCAACTTTGCTGTCATAAATTCCGGGGCTTGGCCCTGCGCCAACTCAAAGACCGGGCGGCAATGGGGCCGGCTGACCTCGTCCACCTTCTTCTTGATGACGTCGGCCAGGAAAGCCAAGGCCCCGTCCCGGTCTTCATCCAACAGGATGGCAGTCAACCGGAAGATGTCGTCGGGATAGAGGGTGATGACAGTTTTTTCCTTGACCATAGGATGTTCTCCCTTCTAGTGCTTCCCAGGGGGCGAGAGGAATGGTTCGTGTCCATGGAGGGCTTGATAAATCAAGCCCCTACGATAGACACGCCTTTCAACTTGAGCCTTTCCGGACGGGCACTGATTAGTGTCCATCCGCAAAGATATCAGTGAGAGGGGGACTCTTTCGGGGTGGGTCTGAGACCCGCCCCTACAGACAGGTCTTTTTATCTTCATCCCATTCCCTGTGCCGGGTAGCGGCGTTTTTTCGATGGATACCATTTAATACCGGGCCAGGAGGCGACCCGGGGCCGAGCTCAACCGGGGACAGGTGCGCCGCGGCTTTTTGGCCCAGGTGGAGTGCAACGGGGGGCGGCGGTATCCCCACCGGGGATGGGCGGCGGCCAGGCGGGGACGGGCCACGCGGTGCCGGGTCCGGGCAAGGCGGGAGGGTTTGGCAGGCCTTGTTGTCGCCGGTCGGGCCTCCGGTATGGTTGTCGGGGTTGGTGCCGGGGGTAGCACCGTCGGCGCGGGAATCTCGGTGGCTGGCGGTGGCACCGGCACTGTACCCCGGGGGGTCAGCCAGGGCAGGGTAAGCAGGACGAGAGCCACCAACGCCACCGCGCCAGTGGCCAGACCCCGGGCGGTAGGGTGGGGGAGCAGGGTGGCGGCCCCGGCCCTGAGGAGCGGCCATTGCAGGGCGACAGCAAGGCCCAGCAGGAGCAGGTTTAGCAGGGAGAGGACCATGAGGATGGAGAGCACATCCGGCGGCGCCAGTCCCAAAAAAGTGGCCCCGGCCTCCTGGGGGGCGAGGGGCGGCTGCAGGAACAGCCAGATCCCGCCACTGCCTGCCACCAGGAGGCTAAAGAAGAGCAGAACCAAGGTTGCCAAGGCAAATTTTTCTCGCAGCATGTTTCAGCTCCTTGTTTAGTGAGGTTGGGGTGAGGGGGACAGATGCTGTCGTATCCCCTGTTCTGTGGTCGCCAGGCGGCGCCAGGCGATCTTGCCTCCCAGCACCTGAACTTTGCTGGCAAAGGGATAAGAGGTCATTTCCCGGACGGCGGCGGCTGGATCCTTCCCGGGAGTGCACTGGAGCAGACCCACCAGGGCGCCGGGTTGGGTAGGATGGGGCTGGACCACGGCCGTACACCCCTGGGGCGGCAGCTCCAGGTCCCCGAAAAGTCGAGGCACCCAGGGATGGGCTGCCCCCAGGATCAGGAGTGAGCCGGCCGGCAAGGCGGTGGCGCTCCCCTCCTGAGGGGGCGGCGGGAGCACCTGAAAAGCCACTTCTTTTTTCTTGAAGGCCTCCATTATCTGGGGCGCGGCGGCATCTGACCCGGCGGGCCAGGCTGCCAGCCGGGGAGCGGTGAACAACCGCTCCAGAGTGGGCGGGTTCTCCCGGGTCGACAGCCGCCGGAAGGTATCATACTGCTCATCGATGACCACCTCAGTGGGCTGGAAATCCAGAGAAAAGGTGACCTTTTGACTCTTGGCCGCCAGGGCCACGGTAAACGTGCGCTTGGTCTCCACCCCGTACACTGTTACGGGCACCCGCAATTGCTTGATTTTCCCCTGCTGGCGCAGCTGCAGCTCCACCTGGTACTTGCGGCCCACCTCCTTGACCTTGACGTCGGCCGGCGCAATCTCCGGCTGACCGGTACCGTCCACCCATTGCCGGAAAAACCAGGCGAGATTTTGGCCCGAGACCTGGCTAAAGAACCGCTGCAGGTCCGCCCAGGAGGCGCACGTGTAGAGATTGCCTCGGACGAACCGACGCAAACCGGCAAAAAAGGCTAGATCCCCGATCTGGCGGCCCAGCATATGAAACACCATGGCGCCTTTGCCATAACCAATGGCCCGGGAGTGTTTATCCAACCGTTCAGTAAAATCCCGCAATGGAAACTCCTGCTGACGCTGCATAAAGGCTTGAAAGCCCGAGAGAATCCGGCGCCGACACTGCCAGCCCGGGCCCTTTTCTTCCATGAGCAGATGGTCGGCCAGGTAGATGGTCAGACCTTCGAACCAGTTCCCCTGACCGAGATCGGCGGAGACGGCGCAGCCGAACCACTGGTGCAGGATTTCGTGATCCAACGGCGTCCGATCCAAATCGTCGTCTTGAAAATCCAGGCGATCCATCAGAATATAGGTGGGGAAGGCCTGGGTCACCTCCTGGCTGTTGCTGACCAGGGCCAGGCGGCGGTACGGGAAGGGAGTGAGGAGTTTTTCATACCTGGCCAGCGCCTGTTTGATCCTGGCCAAGTAGAGGGGCGCCAGATGGGCCAGTTCCGGATATAGGTAGGTCGCCAGAGTGACGCCGTTGTAGGAGTCCTCCGCCATTTGCCAGTGGTTGGAGACGGCCAGGTTGACGCCGTCCGTCTCGTGCAGGGGATGGGGGAAATGAAAGACAAACTCCAGCTGCCCGCCCCGATCCTGGCGGCTGACCACCTCGGCCTCGGAGACGGCCAGATAGCCGGCGGGGACTCGGGCGGTGACCTGAAACCGGCAAAACCCCTCCAGGACGGGGTACCATAGTCCCAAGAGCACCACTTCGCCGGCGGAGACCAGGTTGTCCTCAGTCTTGCTGACGTCCAGGGTGTAGGAGATCTCCACCGGGGAGGGGAGGACCAACAGACCGTCGGCCTGGGTTTTGGGTTTGAGGGAACGGCCCCGGAAACCGATCTGGCGGATGGTTAAGACCCCGGGATCGAGGCGCAGTTGGCGCCCGGCCGGGGCCGAAAGCAGGGCTCGGCCCTGGATCGTCCCGGCGACCGGATCGATGGTGACCTGCAGGCGATACTCCGGCAGGTCCCGGGGAGGACGCAAAGTTCCCGAGGCGGCCGTGGCCAGACACAGGAGCAGCGCCACCAGACCGCTGACTGATTTCAAGCGGGGCCTGGAGTTGCCAAAATACTGCCTGAGGGGGAAACCGCTCATCAGCCTCTCAGAGATTGGGGCAGGGAGTTTGCGGACAGGGGCTGCAGGTCAGGCCTCCTGGCCCTCTCCCGCTACCGCCGCCGCCGCCATTTCTGACCGGCCCACAAGGCTCGGCCGTCGGCCTGCCGCAGGCGCAGGACCTGTTTGCCTCTCTTGACTTCGCTGGCAATGAAGAGCGTCGCCCTGGCCACCGTCGCCGCGGCCCAGCCGGACCTCTGGGGCCATAATCTGGAAACCGTTCCCCGCCTCTATCCCCTCATTCGACCGGGTGCAGCCTACGAGCGTTCCCTCAACCTCCTGGCTGCCATCAAAACCCTGGAGCCGACCATCGACACCAAATCAGGTCTCATGCTAGGGCTGGGGGGAAGCGTTGCCGAAGTGATGGCAGTGCTGGCCGATCTGCGCCAGGCCGGGGTGGAGCACCTCACCCTGGGCCAGTATCTGGCCCCCTCCCGGCGACACGTGCCCGTAAGCCGCTACCTCACCCCGGCAGAATTCGCCGCCTGGGGCCGCCAGGCCCACAGCCTGGGATTCGCCTCGGTCCAGAGCGCCCCGTTGGTGCGCAGCTCCTGGCGTCCGCACCCCGAATCAACCACACCCCCAACTCTCAGCAATTCTCTGCCGCAAAGGCAAGATGACCGCTCAATTCGACAATTTTGAAGCTCGAAAATAAACTGCTGATTCTAACAGTGACCGAAATCCAGGCCCGAGCCATCAACCTCATTGGTTTGGGCCCTTTCCTCCCATTCTGTCAGGAGGATCATGTTCAATGCCATGAACATTGTGTTTCAAGAAGCGAACATTGCCAGGAATGGAGAACACCAAGACAGAATGGAATCAATTGATTTGTTTAATAAATTTAGTTAAGCATCCTGTATTGCCTGTATGGCATGTAACTAGCATATTTTATTGAAAAAAAGTCCAAGAAACAGCAAGACAGGGAGGAAAAACACTGGTCTGCTCTTTGATAAGCAGACAGCCAGGTTGTCTGGGATTACAACAGGGCAGTTTTTCCTTTTTAGTTTTTTAAAAATACCACTTTGAAAAGGAGGCCTAAAATTTATGACAAGAAGAAAGAGCCAATACCTGCTCCTAGGCGTCTGCCTGCTGGTGGCGGCCCTGGCGAACCCCCTGGGCGCAGTGGTCATCGAGGATTTCGAATCCGGGAACCTGGCCTTATATACCTTTACGTATGACAGCACGTTCACGGTCAACACCACGGCGGCGCACGACGGCAATTATGGCCTTTTTGGTACCGGTGTTTTACCTGATCCCTACGGCTCGTGGATTTATCGCGCCGATGCGGCGGTCAACCTCCAGCAGGGCGACAGCTTCTCTGCCTGGCTGCGGCGCACCAACGTTGACGTTGACACTGATTTAGGGGGAAGATCATACCTGGGCTTCGGCGCTTCGGCGGCCGGCACCTACTCGGCAGTCCTGGCGCCCAACACCAGTGCACTCATCATTCAGAAAAATGTGGGCTACTCCTCCTTTGTCGATCTCAATGCCGTTGCCCAGACCTATCTCGCCAACCACTGGTATAAACTGGCCATTGACTGGGGCGTGGGCGGTCTTATCACCGTCAATCTCTATGACAGCGACGGCGTCACCCTGTTGAACAGCGTCTCCGCTACTGACAACACCATTACTTCCGGCGGCATCGCCTTCCGGGGCTTTAGGGGTGATTACTACTTTGACACCTATGAACGTGTTAGCGCCGTCCCGTTGCCGGGGTCGCTGCTCCTCCTGGGCAGCGGTCTCTTGGGTCTGGTGGCCTGGCGGCGGCGGCCATAGCACAGTCAACCCGAATTAACCGTAGCCAATTTTTTAAAATATGGCAACTAACTGCCATTATTTCTAAAAGGCACCCATGAGGCATGAAAATGCGGGGGCGCCGCAGATGGGGGGGCGGGCGAGGCATGCCTCGCCCCTACAAGGTGGCCGGGAAGGTGGGCGGTGCCCAGCCGACGAATTGATTAAAGGTGGGCGGTGCCCAACCCGACAAGGCTGTTTTTCTTGAAACCGGGCACCATATTTTCTGGACGCCCCCATGGCCTACACCCTTTGGCTGCAGGAAGAATTGGCGCGTTCCAGCTCCATGGTCCCTCAGGCCGCCGCCCGTGGGCTGGCGCGGCGGCTGGAATCCTTACAGCTCCGCACCGTCTGTCAGAGTGCCGGCTGCCCCAACCGGGGCCGGTGCTGGTCTCAGGGCACGGCCACCTTTCTCATCCTCGGGGAGATCTGCACCCGGGGCTGTCGGTTCTGCAACCTGACCCCCGGCCGGCCGCCGGCCGTGGAGGAAGACGAACCCTGGCGCCTCCTGCAGGCCGTGCGGGAGCTGCACCTGCGCCACGTCGTCATTACCTCGGTGACCCGGGATGATCTGCCTGACGGCGGCGCTGCAGCCTTTGCCGCGGCTATCCGGGTCCTCAGGCGGGGGGCCGGCCCTCTGACCATCGAGATCCTGACGCCGGATTTTCAGGGACGCGGCAGCGCCCTGGCCACCTCCACCATCTTGGCCATCTTGCGGCGCTGCTCCTGCATGGCGTTCAGGGAAAACTGCACTGAGGCGATGACCTTCTGCTGGCTGAGGATGGCATTATAAGTACTGTTGACATTGAAAATCAACTCCTGGCGGCTCCGGGCCAACCGGTTCTGCTCGGCCAGCAGGACCAGTTCCGAGGCCTGGATCTCATTGGTGATCCGTCCACCGGTATAGAGGGGCAATTTCAGCAGGACATCACCCCGGGTAATCTGCTTGGTGAAAATGCGCCGCTGATTGTTGTAGCGGGCCTCAAAGAGCGGCCGGGAATTCAAGTACTTGGTATAGGTGCCCTCATAGGAGACCGTGGGCCAGCGGGCCGCCTTGGCCTGATCCGCCTTGGCGGTGGCCGCATCCACTTCCCAATTCACCGCGGCCACTTCCGGGTTGTTGGCCAGGGCAATTTCCACGCACCGTTCCAAGGTCAGGGTGCCTTCGGGCTGGATCCTGGCCAATTCCGGCGGCGGCGTCGCCGGGGGCGGCGGCTGGCCGTGTTCCTGAAAACCCGCCACCGGTACATACGGATCGGTATGGGGCACGACGCTGCAGCCTGTCAGCTGCCAGATAAACAGACCGAGGAAACAGACCACCAAATAAGTCATGCTTCTATCTCCGTCAACAAGGTCTCAATACGTGTCTTGCCGCAGCCGGGCAGCCGGGATGCCAACCGGACCGCCGGCTTGGCGCCAACTGGAGCTTCCCGCCCCTGACCGTCTTGGATCTGGTCAGTCGCCCGGCCATACCGTCCGGTTCCCCGGCCGGGGACATCGTCGGCCACCTCCGGATTAATAAAGAAAGGCAGCAGCAACAGCCCGGCACAGACCAGGAGAAAAATGATCGTGACCTGAGAGCGGCGCCGCCCCTCCGGCAGATAATGGCGCCAGAGACTGACAATCGTCTGCCAATGGAGGATAATGTGCAGCACCAACAGCCCCAGGAGAACAAAGGCCAGATAGAGGTGAATGGCACCCCAATCATGGCGGTCCAGACCCAGCCAGGAGAGCTCGACTTTTTTGCCATAGAGAGCCCAGGCCTCCTTGCCGGGGAGCAGGACATACTTCATCAGAAAGCCGATGCCGGCGATCGCCGCCATACAGAAAAACATCAGGATATCAATATAAAAATTCCACTGTGTCTTGGTCATGATCACCTCCGGTCTGGCCAACAACAACCTCGGGGCCGGGTGGCCCCCCGCTGCCCTCTCGGAAACATGTCTGGGCTGCTGCTATTATAATTAAATAGTTATATAACTATAAGCAAGCTTTTTTACCTCCGGTGCCGGCAGCTATTCCCGGTCCAAGCGCCAGAGCGGCCGCCCCTGCCCATCCCGAAGGCGCATCTCCCGGTCCCCGGTGATCTCGGTGGCCAGGAGGGAGGGTCGGTCCAAGACCATGATCAGGGAGCCTTGGACGGTCAGACGGTCTCCCCGCTGCAGATCGAGGTGCTCTTGCGCCATGAATTCTTGCGGGGCCAGGATGACGGTAATGACTCCCTGGGGGGTGCGCAGCAGGGCATGCTGGCAGTAATCCTCGCCCCATTCTGAGAAAGCATGTTCCACCCGCACCACTTCCCCACTGACGGTTATGCCGGTGGCCGGGTTAAAGCGAGTGCTGTAATGGAGGCGTTGGGCCAGGACCGGGGAGGTCAGGAGGAGGATGAGACCGCCGCCCAGCAGCTGTCTGATGCAAACCTGCAAAACCATGGTCCGTGCCTCCCGTCTGGCCGTCTGGGCGGCCTCCCTGACCGGTGGTCCGCCGCCAGGACGGCGGCGGGGGGTGGCCGCCGCCGTCGGCTCGGTCTTCGTCCCTGGCGTCAGGCAGTGAAAAGGGGGGATACCGGCAAGCCGCCAAGGCTGAGAAGTTCAGGGTTGAGTCCTTACCAGGCCCGGCCCATCATGCCTTTCGGCCCCATGCCCATGGGGGCGTTGGGGGCGATTTTACGCACCTGCATCTGAAAATCCAGCTGCCGCTGCTGCATTTGGTCCCGCAGGGCGTTCAGCTCTTTCTGTTTGGCCGCGATTTTGGTCTGGTCCGGGTTGGGCGCCTGCCAGAGGGCATTCAGCTCGGTGCGCTTCTGCAGCATCTGCTGGCGCAGGGGCGCCGTGTCGTTCATGAATTTCTGTTTCAGCTCAAAAATTTTGGCACTCTGCTCCGGGGTGAGATTGGCGGCCCAGCCGCCGCCCATCCCCTTGCCCATGGGACCGGCCCAGGCCATGGCGGCCAGTCCCAGGGTGAGGGCCAAGGTCAAGAGCACCATACGGGTTAACATCTTTTTTCTCATGCCAATCACTCCTTAATAATGGCTGTCAACCGTGCTGGTCAACCGGAGACCGCTCCTACCAGCTGCCCCAGGGACCCCGGCCGCCGCCCTTGCCCCAGCCAAAGTAAGCGTTGGGGGCGATCTTCCTGGCTTTGGCCTGGTAAGAAACGGCGATACCTTGGATTTTGTCCCGCAGGGCGTTGATTTCCTGCTGTTTGGCCCGGATCGCTTTCTCGTCGGGATTGGCCGAGGCCCACAGGTTGTTCAATTCCGTGCGTTTCACTACCAACTGCTGCCGCAGGTCTTCCGTCTCTTTGAGGAATTGCTGGCGCAATTCAAAAAGCTGCTGGGATTGCTCCGGGGTGAGATTGGCACCCCCCGGTCCCATGCCCATACCCCGGGGCCCGGCCCAGGCGGTCGCGGGGCCCATCAGGCCCATTCCCAAGACGGCCACGAGCAGACAGATGATCAATGGTGTCTTTCCAGATCTTTTGTTCATGTGCTTTGCCTCCTTAGTCAAGTTCTCCCCTGCCGCCTGGCGGCGGCAGGGGGCGGCGGGCCGACCCCGCCACCCGATTGTCTCTCTTGTTGCCTGCTGTAATTTGCAAACACAATGCCAATAGGCCAAAGCCATCTGACTGCCGGCTGTTGTCACGATTTTCTGAGCTCATAATCGCTATCCCGGCAGTTTTCTCAGAACCGCCGGGGAAGAGCGGCACCGGCAAAAAATGTCGCCCGAATATACGTATTATCAAATATATCATAGACATACATCCGGGACCTTTGTGTCGTCCCTGCGACAATATTGTCGAGGTCCCAGAAAGTGAAGGCAGGGCGGGCGGGAAATTGATATTATAAGATTGTTGGTGAGAAAATATAGTTCATAGCTTTTAATGAATGAAGGCCGGTAGGGGGTCTGTCCTCAAAATGTCGTTAGGCGGCTTCTTGGGCGAGCTGAAGGCTCATGATGACTGGTTTCCAGAAAACATTGTCTTTCAGTGGGGCGGGCCTCCGTGCCTGCCCAAGGTGGCCAATGGCAACGACTTTGATTTTCATATAAAGATTTAACAAGACTTTGGAATCAAGTATTATTGTGAAGGATTATTTAAAAATTGGCTTTTAAACTACCCCAGCCAAGATAATAAATCATATTATGAACAAATTAAATAAAATTAAACGAACTGGAACCAAAACCAGTTCTTTCGGAAGTCCTGGAAGAATTGGACATGACTCTACAACTTTTTATTCAAGCAAGCTTTATCAAGGTCTACCTGATGAGCATAAAATAAAGTATGTTGAAAATAATATTAAATCTGATACGTTAGATACAATTATTTGCAAGTCATCAGAAAGAATGGAAGAGCTCCCCGATAACAGCGTCCATCTAATGGTAACTTCGCCACCTTATAATGTAGGGAAGGAATATGACGAAGATTTCACTCTAAGAGAATACTTAGATTTTCTCAAGCGAGTTTGGAAAGAAGTTTATCGGGTAATGGTTCCGGGTGGAAGGGTTTGCATTAATATTGCCAACTTGGGTAGAAAGCCATATATTCCTCTCCATGCCTTCATAGTTGAAGATATGCTTGCATTAAATTTTTTGATGAGGGGGGAAATTATCTGGAATAAAGCCTCCAGCGCCAGTCCATCTACAGCTTGGGGAAGCTGGCTCTCCGCCGCTAATCCTACTTTACGAGATATCCATGAATATATCTTAGTATTTTCAAAAGATACATTCTCTAGAAAAAATGTTTTTAGTAGAAAAAACACTATAACGAAAGATGAATTCCTTGAGTATACCAAGAGTATTTGGACCTTCCCGGCTGAACCTGCCCAGAAAATTGGACACCCTGCCCCCTTTCCGATAGAATTACCTTTCAGACTAATTCAATTATATACGTATGAAGGAGAGGTGATTTTAGACCCATTTATGGGTAGTGGCCAGTCAGCTCTGGCTGCCATCAAATCCAACCGTCATTATGTGGGATATGATATCGAAGAAAAATATGTGAAATTAGCAGAAAAAAGAATTCAACGCTTCATAATGGAATTTAGATCCCAAAAGGCTTTAGATTTTTAACATTGTCCGGAAATGACCACTGCCTCCCATATCTGCATCCGCGGCGGGCTGCGGCCAGAGCAATACCGGGACCGGTTCAGCCCCCCAGATGGTAGTGTCTGACAGCAGCGCGAGTCTGAACCATGACGGCGCCACCAAATTCGCATACCACCCCAAAAGGAGGCCGCCGCCACCTGGTGCCGCCCGTAGCCACGGCCTTGGTCTTTGTCATCTTCGCCGCCCTTTTTTGTGTCTTTGCCCTCATGGACTTGCGGCGTCTGGAGACCCTGTTGCTGACGGTCCTCCAGAACCGGGCGGTGGCCACGGTGCAAGCCCTGGAGAAAACCTCCCAGGAGCACTATCGCCGTCTGCGTCAGCCACATCATGACAGCCACTTGGCCGGCGGCCTGGGGTTGGTGGGGGGCGACGATGATTTCTCCCGGCGGGAGCTTTTGGCCCAGGGTCTTCTGGAGTTGGCCCGCTCCCTGGACCTGGCGGCCCACACCAACGAGCTGGCCCCGGCCGCCTTGGACCGCCTGGCCGAGGGCGAACATCTGCAGGGCATTCTGATCTTCAACGGCGCCAGACAGATCATCTGGCAGACCGGGTCCGGCGACCCTGCTCTCCAGCGACTGCTGACTCCGCTCTGGCTCGGTGAGGACGAAGTGGCCATGCAGTTGTTTGAGCCGACGGTCCAGAACGGCCACATCCCCTTTTTGGCTCTCCGGCGGCAGGCTGGCGAGGGTATCGTGCTCCTGATCCTGGGACGGGCCGGTCTGGACTTCTGGGAACGGCGGCTGGCGGTGCAGGAAGCCCTCCGGGACTTCCCGGGAAGCCAGGATCTGGCCTACCTGATCCTGACCACCCCCGAGGACCGCCTCCTGGCCCAGGCCGGTCAGGGTCCGGAAAAACACCTGGGGCAATGCCAGCTCCTCTCTCCCACCCGCGGCGGCCAGGACCTGCAGGCCAGTTTCTGCACCCTGGCAGGCGGCAGCCGGGTCCTGGAACTGGCTATGCCCTTTCAATGGTCGGACGGCCTGCTGGGCACGGCCCGCGTCGGCTTGCAGACCTACGAGACCGATGCCCTTTTGCGCGAAAACCGGCGCCACATCTTCCTCTGGACCGGGGTCATGGTGGGCATCGGCTTCCTGGCCATGGTTCTCCTATATCTTCTCCAGGACCGCTACCTGGCCCGGCTGCAGACCATGCGGGAACGGCTGCAACAGGCCGAGCGTCTATCGGCGTTGGGCAAACTGGCCGCCGGCGTCGCCCATGAAATCCGCAACCCCTTGAATGCCATCAGCATCGCAGTCCAGCGTCTGCGCCGTGAGTTCCCGCCCGCCGCCGAGGCGCAGCAGCCGGATTTTCTTCGCCTCACCCAGGTCCTGCGGGAGGAAATCAACCGCCTCAATAATATCGTGGAAGAGTTTCTCAGTCTGGCCCGCAGCGGCAAACTCGACCGCCAACCGGTGGCGGCGAACATCCTGTTGGAGAAAACCGCCGCCCTCTTTCAGGCGGCGGCCCAGGCCAAGGGCGTACAGCTCCAGGTGCAGGTGGCGGCCGCCTGCCCCCCCGTCCTCGTGGATGAGCAGAAAATGCAGCAGGTTCTGATCAACATAGTCAAAAACAGCCTGGAAGCCACCTCCAAGCCGGGCCTGATTCAATTAGCGGCGGCGCCGGCCGAGAAGGACCGTGTCCGCCTGGTCATCACCGATACCGGTCAGGGTATGGCCCCGTCAGAATTGGCCCACATTTTTGATCCTTATTACACCACGAAAGAGCGGGGCCTCGGTCTGGGGCTGGCCATAGCCTATGAGATCATCCGGGCTCATGGCGGCGAGATAACGGTGCAGAGTCGACCGGGAGCAGGGACCCGCGTGACGATCCTGCTGCCGCGGCCGGCCCGCAGCCAAGGGGCACCGGTGCACCGGGAAGAGGGCGACGGGTCATGACACCCATGCATTTATTGTTGGTCGAGGATGAAGCCAGTCAGCGGGAAATGCTGCGGGATTTTCTCCAACGGGAAGGCCATGAGGTGGCTGCCGCGGCCAGCGGCGAGGAGGCCCTGGAGCTGCTGCGGCAGCAAGGCTTTGACCTGCTCCTCATCGATGTCAAGATGCCGGGGATGGATGGCTTGACCTTCCTGCAGGAGGCCAAAAAGCTGGATCCTGAAATCGACGCGGTGCTGATGACGGCCTACGGCACCATTGAGGCGGCAGTGGCCGCCATGCAAGCCGGGGCCCGGGATTATCTCACCAAACCCATCGACCTGGACGAGCTCCTGCTCCTCGTCCAACGGGTTGCCGAGCATCGCACTCTGGTCCGGGAAAACGCCCTGCTGCGCCAGGAGCTGCAGGCCCGCCAGGTGACGTCCGAGGCCATTATCTATCAGAGTCAGAAGATGGCAGAGCTGGTCAACCTGGCGGCCCGGGTGGCTGCCAGCCAGGCCACCGTCCTCATCCGGGGGGAGACGGGCACCGGCAAGGAGCTTCTGGCCCGGCTCATCCACCACTTGAGCCCCCGGTCGGCCCGGCCGCTCATCGCCGTCAACTGCGCCGCCATCCCCGCAACCCTCTTGGAGAGCGAACTCTTCGGGCACGAGCGGGGGGCTTTTACCGGCGCGGTGCAGCGCCGTCTGGGGCGTGTGGAACAGGCCCATGGCGGCACGCTGTTCTTAGATGAGGTCAGTGAGTTCCCCGTGGGCATTCAGGTAAAGCTGCTGCGTTTCCTGCAGGAGCGGGAGTTTCAGCGTCTGGGCGGGGAGCGGACCCTCAAGGCCGACGTCCGGATCATCGCCGCCACCAACCAGGACCTGGAGGCCATGGTCCGGCAGGGTACGTTTCGAGAGGACCTGTACTACCGTCTCAATGTCGTCAGTCTGCAGCTGCCGCCCCTGCGGGAACGCCGGGAGGACATCCCCCGGCTCATCGATCATTTTATCAGACGGTTTGCCCAGGAGAATCACCGCACCATCACCGGCCTCAGCCGGGAGGCCCGGGATCTCCTCATCAGATACGACTATCCGGGTAATGTCCGGGAGTTGGAGAACATCATCGAGCGTACCGTGGTCATCTCCCCAGGACCGATCATCACCACGGCAGACCTGCCTTTCGCAGCCACCCTCCCGGCAGTCGGCCCCGCCGCGGCGGGCCCACCGGCCAACCTCCAGGAGGCCCTGGAGGGTCTGGAGCGCCGGATGCTGCAGGAGGCCTTGGCCCGAGCCGCAGGCAACCAGAGCCAGGCCGCCCGCCTCCTGGGCCTCAGCGAGCGTATGCTGAGATATAAATTAAAAAAATACCACTTCAAATAGACCTGGGTAGAGAACTTCCCAAAGAGAAGGAATAATCCCTCCAAACCAAACCAATGAAGGGGGGATTGTCATGGCTCCATCGAGAGCGCTGCCGGATGTAACATTGGCCGAAAAGGCTGAGGCTGCCTTAAGGGCTATCCCGGAATCCAAAGTTTACATCCGACTGAAGGCCATTATCGTGCCCGATATCCTATTTGAAAAATCTGACTGCCGCTCAGTTTAAGGAGCTCTGCCAACTCAAAGTCCCAACTCTTGGCGCCTTGGGAAATATCCAACTATATGGTCTTGAATAATTTGATTGCCAATAATTCCTTGAGTATCGGCCATCATCAGGGTCAGCCCCAGCAAATCTGGTAAACTCCCACATCGTAAAATAAAAGAGCTTCCCGCAATTTGAAATTCCACATTATGGGTGTCGGTTTGAAACTGACCGTAGCCAGGATAATAATCGGTCATTTGTCCAGCGGGAGGAAAGGTTGTCAATGCGTCGTCCTGAAAATAAGATATCTGGGCACCGGTATCGAAAAACATTCGGTATTCATTTCCATTGATAGTTGCTGATAATATTGGGATACCCAGGAATTGATCCAATTTGACGACTTGGCCCTGGTGATCCAATGGCGAAAGGGATATTATTATAGAATTCTCGAGCCCGTTTAAAATAATATCAAAACTGTTCAAGATATCAGTCCCAAGCAGGCCGGTTGTCTCTACTCCAACGAAACTGGATAAAGTCTCTGGAGTAAGGCCAAGATAAGTACTCTTCAGTTCAAATCTTTCACCTTCAAGGGAAAAGTCCAGGACTGATCCGAAACTTAACGGCGCTCCGGTATCGAGTAACCAGAGTTGGCCATCAAGTTCAATAAATAAGTGGCCATTGATTTTTTGTAGGGGAAAGATGCTCATAAAAATCCCATTTCCATACCATATCTTTTAAACAGCTTAAAAAAGGCCACGTATCTTTTTATTGATTCATCTGATGATTTTACCCGTTTAGCAATTTTTTTATATTCTTTTAATAATAATTCCTCTAACTCCTCTCCAAAGGGAAATCCAAATCCTCCGCCGATATTAATATCAGCAAGGGGTATCAATCTCAAAAATATCAACAGACCGGGAGCCGCAGTTTGACTCATGCCAATATCTGTTATTTCTATTTGATTATCATTATTTTTGAGAAGGTCGGCAAGAATCAATTTCTTTTCACTTCGTTTAATATCAGCAATCTTAAATAAAGAAGTATAGGATTTTATTAAACCATTTAATATGTCATATTCAATATCGTTATCAATTATAACATTATCTTTGTACAATTCAACGGCAGTTTTACGGTTTATGCGGCACTCATTTATTGAAAAATCCATCAAAACAATAGTTTCTAATTCGTTGTCGAATATTAAACCATCTTTGTTGATTAAGCCGAGATGTTTACCTGATAATAAGATCATTTCGCGATTAATATACCGGTCAATGATTTTATCATTTAATACTTTGCCAGCTTTTCTATAGTTTTTATATTTTTTGATATTTTTATTTTTATTAAACCAAAACATAGCATACTTAAACCATAACAACAAAAAATTATTTTAATCTTATAATCTTTAGTTATATATTAAAAATATTGGGAGCATATTTATAACAAACCCATTTGATCAAGGTTTGGTGATATTCATGGTAGCGATTATGAACAGCTTTTATGGCCCCACTGGCATTCAACCGCTTCCTGGAGCACTTCCCCTTTATGTTCGTTTTGTCCCTTGTCAAAATATAAATATTTGTACAATAATCGTCAAATGATAAAAAAACCCGGTCTCTTGCGAGACCGGGCGGGTAATTAAATTCGGCGGCGTCCTACTTTCCCACACGGCTGCCCGCGTAGTATCATCGGCCCGACGGGGCTTAACTTCCGAGTTCGGGATGGGATCGGGTGTGACCCCCGTGGTATGGCCACCGAAAACTTGTTGACTTGTCAAAAGGATTTGAAAAGTGAAGTTCAGAAGGTAGTGGGAAGAAGTTGTTACAAAGGGAAAATATGGTCAAGCCGCACGGCCTATTAGTACCAGTTAGCTGAACACATTGCTGTGCTTACACACCTGGCCTATCAACCTCGTGTTCTCCGAGGGGCCTTTAGGGACTTACGTCCGGGAGATCTCATCTTGAGGTCGGCTTCCCGCTTAGATGCTTTCAGCGGTTATCCGGTCCGAACCTAGCTACCCAGCGCTGCGCCTGGCGGCACAACTGGAACACCAGAGGTTCGTCCATCCCGGTCCTCTCGTACTAGGGACAGCTCCTCGCAAATCTCCAACGCCCGCAACAGATAGGGACCAAACTGTCTCACGACGTTTTAAACCCAGCTCACGTACCGCTTTAATTGGCGAACAGCCAAACCCTTGGGACCTGCTTCAGCCCCAGGATGCGATGAGCCGACATCGAGGTGCCAAACCTCCCCGTCGATGTGAACTCTTGGGGGAGATCAGCCTGTTATCCCCGGCGTACCTTTTATCCGTTGAGCGACGGCCTTTCCATACAGAACCGCCGGATCACTAAGGCCTACTTTCGTACCTGCTCGACGTGTGGGTCTCGCAGTCAAGCTCCCTTCTGCCTTTACACTCTACGGCTGGTTTCCAATCAGCCTGAGGGAACCTTCGCGCGCCTCCGTTACCTTTTGGGAGGCGACCGCCCCAGTCAAACTACCCACCAGGCAGTGTCCTCGACCCGGATGACGGGCCGGAGTTAGAACTCTAGACTAACCAGGGTGGTATTTCAAGGTTGGCTCCATCCGAACTGGCGTCCGGACTTCCCAGCCTCCCACCTATCCTACACAAGTTAGCCCAAAATTCAATGCCAAGCTGTAGTAAAGGTGCACGGGGTCTTTCC
>Ga0067045_1027352_pt1:0-110000 | contig 291396 bp, 283 predicted proteins | sample TerdegcTABiofilm_FD_59184 | JGI IMG/M metagenome (GOLD analysis project Ga0067045, IMG submission 59184) | Combined Assembly of (Gp0054472, Gp0054536) Wastewater bioreactor microbial communities from Singapore -Terephthalate degrading... | reverse complement strand
TATCCGGGAGCTCATCAACCTGGGGGCCCATTTTGACCGGGCCGGCGACAATCAGGTGGGTTATCACCTCACCCGGGAGGGCGGTCATTCCTGCCGGCGTATCATTCATGCCCACGACATGACCGGCCAGGAGGTGGAGAGCATCTTGGTGGCCCGGGTCCTGGAGCAGCCCAACATCGCGGTCTTTGAACACCATATCGCGGTTGATCTCATCACCCGCTACAAGCTGGTGCGTCGGGGGGCGGTGGTCACCAATGCCGAGGAATATGTCCTGGGCGCCTACGTCCTGGACACCAAGAGCGGTCACGTCAATACCTTTGTGGCCCCCATCATCCTGTTGGCCACCGGCGGCGCCGGCAAGGTCTATCTGTATACCAGCAATCCGGATATTGCCACCGGCGACGGCGTGGCCATCGCCTATCGGGCCGGGGCCAGCATCGGCAATATGGAGTTTATCCAGTTCCATCCCACCTGCCTCTACCACCCCCAGGCCAAGAATTTTCTCATCTCCGAGGCGGTGCGGGGCGAAGGCGGCATTCTCATTGATAAGGGGGGCAACCCCTTCATGGCCAAATACCACCCCATGAAGGACCTGGCCTGCCGGGACATCGTTGCCCGAGCCATCGACACCGAGCTGAAAAAGAGCGGCGATGACTGCGTCTTTCTGGACATCAGCCACAAGCCCAAGGACTTTGTCAAGGCCCGCTTCCCGGGCATCTATCAACGCTGCCTGGAATTGGGCATCGATATCACCAGCCAGCCCATCCCGGTGGTTCCTGCGGCCCACTACACCTGCGGCGGCGTGGTCACCGATCTCCTGGGCCGGACCACCATCCAGAACCTCTATGCCGTGGGGGAGGTGGCCATGACCGGCCTGCACGGGGCCAACCGGCTGGCCAGCAACTCCCTCCTGGAAGCCCTGGTCTTTGCCCACGAGGCGGCCCGGCATGCCGTGGAGATGCTGCCGCACATCCCCAAGAAAAAGTTATCGGAAGTGCCGCCCTGGGATCCGTCGGGCGCGGTGGACAGCGATGAAAACGTCGTGGTCACCCAGAACTGGGATGAGATCCGGCGGTTTATGTGGAATTATGTGGGGATCGTCCGCTCCGACAAGCGGCTGCAGCGGGCCCGCAACCGCATCGACCTAATTCAGCAGGAAATCAACGAATATTACTGGAATTTTCTCATCACCAGCGATCTGGTGGAGCTCCGCAACATCGCCACCGTGGCCGATCTCATCATCACCTGCGCCCTGCAGCGCAAAGAGAGCCGGGGCCTGCATTACACCCTGGACTACCCCAACAAAGACGACGTCAACTGGTGCCACGATACCATTATTACCCCCCGATGAGAGGCAGTAGGCAGTAGGCAGTAGGCAGAGGGCAGTTAACTTTTTCTACGCAAGGCATTCATCAGACCCTGCAGCATCCTCCCCAACTCGCCTGCTAAATCAAGTAGATTCGTTGCCTCTGCTCCGGAAAGATACCCCAATCTCTGGGCGATGAGAATCTGCGTTTCCACTTCCCGGACTGAACCGTGAGCTATAGATAAAAAATTGGCAAACTCTTTCTTTGATGCCCGCCCCTGCCCCTCTGCAATGTTTGAAGGAATTGCCACGGCGGCACGTCGCAGTTGACTGGTCAGAGCATATATTTCCTCCTTAGGGAAATCTTTTGTTTTTTGGTATACTGCTTCCACTAGATCCATAGCCTTTTGCCAGACGATCAAATCCTGATAATTTTTCCCCCCCAAACCGTCACCATTTTTCTTTTTTATCTTTTTTCTGCCTACTGCCTACTGCCCTCTGCCTTCTCACTCCACTAAATCTACCACAGTGATGCCATGGGCCTTTAAAGTAGCCACAATAGGCCCCAGGTCTGTCCGGGCCAACCGGAAGGCATAGATGCGCTCACCGTTCGGGCGGGGTGGGCCCAGGCCCACGTTAATGATCTCGCCGCCGGCTTCTCGAATGAGGCGGCAGGCCTCCTCGTAGGCCGCTTCATCTCGCAGGGCCAGGTCCAGGCGGGAGCTGCTGGTCAGGGCCTCCAGCATATAGAGAAAAGCCGCCAATAAGTCGATGACCGTCAGGACCCCTACCAATTTGCGGCCCACCAGGACCGGTACACCGCCGATCTTGTGCTGTTTCATGAGCTTGGCCGCCTCTTCCAGGCCAGTATCCGGATGCACCGAGATGGGCTCCGGATTCATGATTTCTCCCACGGTGATTTCTTCCAGCATGGCGGCCAACATGACGCCATAGAGGTCCCGGGCGGAGAGCCAGCCGGCGAACTGTCCGGCCCGCACCACCGGCAGATGGCGGATGTCCATCTCCTGCATGATCTTGATGGCTTCAAGTACGGTGGTCTCCGGCGGCACCGTGATGGGGTCCCTGATCATAATCTTGCCCACGCGCATAACCGTCCTCCTCCTTCTCCTATCCTACTGTAGAACAAACTACCGGGTAACCTCAAGAAAAAAGATGGTTGTAGCCACTTGAGATGTTTGGACAGGGATTTCCCCTGTGGCGGTGGGAGCAGACCGGCTGGCTACCTTTTCCGGGCCAGGCTGCGTTCATAAGCCGATTCGATCTTGGCGATGATCTCCTCCAGGGGGCAGGGTTTCAGGAGGAATTCAAAACCCCCCAGCCGGATGATCTCTGCGGCGGTGTCCACGGAGGCGTGGCCGGTGAGGACGATGACCTCGGTTTCGGGATAATCCTGCTTGATGGCTGCCAAGGTCTCCAGGCCGCTGAGCCCCGGCATCCGCATGTCCAGAAGCATGACATCATAGGGCTGGCGGGCCAATTCGGCCAAAGCTTCCTCGCCGCTGCCGACGGCGGTGACGGCCAGGCCGTGGGCAGTGAGCATCTTCTTGAGGTTCTGGCGGAAACGCTCTTCGTCATCCACCAACAGGACTGTCGGTCCAGTGGGCATAATTAGATCTCCTTGGGCGTCAGGCTGATGGGCAGTTTCACGGTGAAGGTGGAGCCTTTCCCGGCCTCGCTGGCCACCGAGATGGTTCCTCCTAAACGTTCGATGATGCCATGGCAGATGGACAGCCCCAGACCGGTGCCCTTCCCCTGGGGCTTCGTGGTAAAAAACGGGTCGAAGATATGGGGGAGGTGCTCCTTGGAGATGCCGCAGCCGGTATCCTTGATCTGGATAAGAACGGCGTCGGGCTCGGCCCGCTGGACCACAACGGTGATAGTCCCGTCCTGTTCGATGGCCTGGATGGCGTTATTCAACAGATTCAGGATAACCTGACGCAGCAGCGGTCCGTCACTCTTGATGACGGGCAAATCCGGGGGCGCCTGGGTGATGACGCTAATCCGGCGCTGCTCCACTTCTTTGGCCACCAGACGGACCATATCTGCCACCAGGCGGTTCAAGTCCACCGCCTGGATCACCGGCTGCTGCCGCCGGGCAAAATTCAGAAGGTTGGTCGTGATCTCCCGGCTGCGATCCACCTGTTTGAGAATCTGCCGCAGACCACTGATGGCTTCCGTCATGTCCAGAGGGTCGGACTGCCGACACAAGAAGAGCAGCCACTCCGCTTCCTGGCGGATAATGGCCAAGGGGTTGTTGATCTCATGGGCCAGACCGGCGGACAATTTCCCCAGGGCGGCCAGTTTCTGCGATTGCAGCAACTGCTCATCCACCAGGCATTTGGCCTGATCAGCCCTGGCCCTCTCCCGGCGCAGGCGCTGTACCGTCAGGAATGACCAGCCCGCCGCCGTGGCGGCCGCCAACCCCCACAGGAGGCTGACCTGCGCCGCCAGCATGACGGCCAGGAAGAGCACCAGCCAGGTGCTGCCGTAGTCGGCTGCCTGCCGCCGGAGACCCGCCCAGGATTGCCGACCGGCCGGGGGAGGGGTGCTGTCGTCCATATCACCTCTGGACCCCCGTCCAATGATTAAAGGTTTTTACGGCCATATTCCAACTGCAGCACCCTTCTTTCATAGGCCTGCCGGAGCTTGTCCATGAGATCATCCAAGGCCACCGGCTTCATGACATAGTCGAAGGCGCCCAACTGCATGCCCTGGATGCCGGATTCCACCGAGGCATGGCCGGTGAGCATGATCACTTCCACCAACGGTTTTTTCTGTTTGATGGCCCGCAGGGTCTCAATGCCGTCCATCCCCGGCATCTTGACGTCCAGGACGACGACGTCAAATTCCTCTGTATCCAACATCTCCAGGGCCTTGGGGCCGCTGTTGGCGCCGGCCACCTCCATTTTGCGAGCCCGGAGACGCTTCATGATGGCCTCGCGAAAATCATCTTCATCATCTACGATCAGAATGCGGAATGTCTCCATATGGCGCTCCTCTATTAATTTTCCCAAGCTGTGGTCAAACCGCGAGCTCAACCGGGTCGTCATCCTTTTATCGGCAGGGCTATGGTAAAGGTCGTGCCATGGCCCGGTTCGCTGTCCACGGACATGCTGCCCCCCAGTTTTTCGACAATGCTGTGAGAGATGGACAGACCCAGGCCGGTCCCTTTGCCCACCTCTTTGGTGGTAAAAAATGGATCAAAGATCTTCGGCAGCAATTCTTTGGGGATCCCCGGTCCGGTATCGGCGATCTGCACCACCACCTTATCGCCCTCCGGCTCAGGGAAAGTTTTCAGAGTAATGGTACCGTCCTTGCCAATGGCGTCAATGGCATTATTGAGAATATTCAGGAAGACCTGCTGTAACTGACTGGGATCACTGGCAATAGTGGGCAGATCGTCAGCCAGCTTTTTCTCGATGGTGATATTGCGATAGCGGGCCTCGTTTTCCAGGAAACCGACGCATTCCTCCAGGACCGCATTGATCATGACCTTTTCCATGGTGGGTTCCATCCGGCGGGCAAAGCCCAGCAGACGGTGGGTAACCTTTTTCACCCGATTGGCATGATACTCAATCTTTTTGATGGATTCCTGGAACTCCTGGAGGTGGGGACTTGCCTGCACGTCGTCTTCCTGGAGAAGGTCCTTCATCCAGCCCGCTTCTTCGCTGATCACCGCCAGGGGATTGTTGATTTCGTGGGCCACGCCCGCCGCCAACTTGCCCAAGGCCGCCATCTTGCTCTCATGGAGGAGCACTTCATCGTTTTTGGCCTTTTCCAGATCACTGAGGATCAGGCGATCCAAAACTTTTTTCGTGGTATAAACCGACCCGATGACAATCAGACTCAACCCCAGGAGGGTGAGCAGGCCCAGCAGGTATTTGGTGCGCAGCAAAGGGGCCAGAGGTTCTCGCGGATCTTCCCGGATGACCAGGACCCAGCGTTTCGTCCTTATCTGGATGGCCGCGAACAGGGCAGGATCGGCCCCGGCCGTTATCTCTTCTACCCTCAACCCCACGGTCGCCGAAAAATCCGGGCCGGGCGGCCGTTCCAATAGGTTACCACCAAACCGGGGTTTGGTCTGCAACAAATTGTCCCGATTGACCAGATAGGCATCCCCGCTCTTGCCAATATGGGCCGCCTGGACAATATTCTCCAAGACATTGGAGTCGATGGTGGCCCGCAGAATCCAGCTCCGCTGCTTCTCCCGCACCAGGACCGCAATGATGAAATGGGGGACCTTGCGAAAACCCAGGAAGACGTCGCTCACATGGACCCCGGAGTTTAAGACCGCATCAAACCACGGTTCATTGCGGTAATTGACCCCTTTGAGGATGTTGTAGTAAGGGCCGACGTAAGCGAGGTGGTCGCCATGCTCATCGATAATGCCCAGATCAATATAAGATCGGGAAGCAGATTGGACGATGTTAAAGACCCGGTTCAGATAATCCTCATCGGTTAATTGGGCCAGAGTGTTGGTGTTGGCCAGGGTAACCAACTGGGCAATCCTCTCCTCTAGGAATAAGTCCAAGGCCCCCTGCCGATTGATGGCTAAAGTGCGCAAGGCCTCCAGGACTTTGGAAGTATAGGCCTCGCTGAAATGGTTGTACAGGACTACGACCAGGAGGCCCAGGGGAAGGAGGGAAAAGAGGAGTTTCGTCAGGGTGATCTGCCACCAAAAGCGCCGATATTTCTCGTCCACCATCCAGAATTTCCTCCAGGACGGTGGTTTGGCAGGACCCGGGTGGAGCCCGTTGCCGGCTGATCGTTCGTCTGTCATCATGATTTTCCTCAAGGTAGCGAGCCTTGCTCTCTGGTCAGTGACCGTTGCCAAACATCAGAAACAGGATGTGTCCGGACCTTTTTCCTCTCAGGCCGGAGCATATCCTCTCCTGCCTATTAGGTCGGCGGTGCTTCCCTCGGCTCGCCGGGCTCCGGTTCTCCCTGCCCGAGTCCGGCCCGGTCCAGCCGGTAATTGCCGGCCAGAAAATTGTTCACCACCAACGCCACGCTGTATTCACTGTTCATGAGCATATCCATCTGCCGGGTAAAGAGGAGCAGCCGGCCGATCATCTCTAATTTTTCAACGATGATCGGACACGGATATTTTAAAAAGCGGGCGTTGACCTGGTCCCCCTTGACGGCCACGGCAAAGTCATAATGCTCCAGGACCTTGGCAATGGCCCGGACCCGGCGGTTGCGGCGCACGTCGTCCGCCGCCCCCCCCTTGAAGGAAAACGTAATGTAATTGTTGTTGATGGTGTCGCCGCAATAGGCGTCCAGGACGCTGTAATGGTAACCCACCCGGGAACTGAAATTGAGGTATTTGCCGGAAATCACGGCATAGCTGCGGTCGCCGAATCTATCTCCCATCGGCGACAGCATCTGCTCCCGCATGACCGCCAGCAGACCCGAAACATGGATGGGGCGAGGCTCAAGGCCCTGCAGGTCCGGATGCAACATGCCCCGCAGCAGGGCCTGGAAAGGCACCGAGGCAATGTCATCCACCGTTACCGTCGCGCCATAGCGCGGCCGCTCCCGCAAACCTTCCCCCAGATCCACAATATAAAGATCTAAGGGTATGGGGGCGGTCAATTTTACCGCCCCGCCTTTTTCATAGGAGACCAGGTCGCTGACCTGAAACATGACCTTATAGGAATTCTCATGGACAAAGCGCGAAATATCGTGGAGGGTCTGACAGTTTTCGGCGGTAAAAGTGGGGGCCTGAGGATCAACCAGATGCAGAGGGATGACCAGGTCCGCCACCCGGCGCAGGGTCTGATAGACCGGCGTGCCCTGCATGTGGGTCTCCCGGGGTTGTTGCAACTCCAGCAGCTCCCGCACCCGGCCCTGATAGACCCGACCGGAATAGGCATCCACGGTGATTTCCACCCCTGCCGGGATGGCCTCGCTGGCCCCTTCGGCCCCCAAAATAGTGGGCACGCCGAATTCCCTGGTCAAGGCCGCCATGTGACCGCTGACACTGCCATGGTCGGCGACAATGCCCGCAGCCCGGCCCATGACCATGACAAATTGCGGAGAGGAATGGTTGGCCACCAAAACCGCACCAGCGGGGAAATCTTTCAAATCCGCCAGGTCACGGACATGATAGGCCGGACCGCAACCCACTCCGGCGCAGGCAATGGCACCGCCTTCCACCAACAAAGGATAACCAGCCAGCCGGGGGATGGCCTGGATGTCGTCGGCCGCGGGTGCTTTCAGGCGCAGCGGTCGGGCCTGCAAAATCAGCAGACGGTCGTCCTGGTCCAGGGCCCATTCAATATCTTGGGGGACGCCGTAATGCTTCTCCAATCTGATGGCATAAGAGGCCAGAGTTTTCATCTGCTCCGGACTCAGACAGGGGGCCTCCTGATAGTCCGGAGGAACGGGCCGCTCTTCCACCCCACCGGCCGGATTATTCACCAGCTGCACCGGCTTGGGCGTGACCTGGGCGGAGAGTATCGTCAGGTCGGCATCCTTGGCGACGATATACGTATCCGGCGTCAGGATCCCCTCCACCACATAGGGCCCCAGGCCCCAGACTGCATTAATGATGATGTTGTCCTCCAGGATGCGCACCGGATGCCGGGAATACATGACACCGCTGGCCTTGGCCTCGATCATCTGCAGACAGGCCACACTCATGGCCGTGTCCTCATCCCGGATACCCTTCACCAGGCGATAGGAAATGGCCTGGGGGGTATAGAGGCTGGCCACAATGGTTTTATACGTGGCCAGTAATCTGTCCGCGGTCACGTTCAGGACCGTCAGGTATTGACCGGCGTAGGACAGATCGCTGTCCTCGCCAATGGCGCTGCTGCGGAGGGATACCCGCAAGGCCTCACCCTGGCCCAGTCGGCGGCCCAGGTCCCCATAGGCTTCCATAATGGCCTGTGCCAAGGCCGGAGGCATCTGGGCGGCAAGAATCATGGCCCGGATCTCTTCGCTGGCCTGCCGGATGCTCTCCACATCATTGATATCTATAGCCAACTTCCTCTTGTTGATTTCTTCCACCAGATCGTTGTGGGCCAGGAAGGCGTCATAGGCATGGGTGGTGATGGCAAAGCCCATAGGCACCGGCAGCTGCAGACGGTTTTGGGCTTCCCCCAGATGGGCGCTCTTCCCCCCCACTACATCCACCATCTCTTTCAAGATGGCGTCATAAGGCAGGACCAAGGCCCCCGCCGTCGCTTCCCTCTTGGCTTCCAGTTCGACTTTGATCTTCTGGTGGATTCCCTCAAGAACCGCATAGAGCTGGCCGTATTGATGACCGGAGAGGACATCCAGACTTTTCACCATGCGGAAGGCGTGAAAGACGGCCCGACTGGTGTTGGCGCGGATATAGGACATGCCGAAGAGCTGGTGCCCTTTCAGCTTTTCTTCCATGTCGGTGATGATATCCAACAGTTGGGTGTTGGAATTGAGGAGCTCTTTGAACAGACCATACTTAAAGCGAAAAACGGCGCCGATGTCATCCTCGACGGCCTCCTTTTTCACTAAAGTTCGCCATAACGTCTTGAGGTTGCCCAGGATTGTGCCCACGGCCGCCTTCCTTTCGTATCCCCACCGGTATTGGGGGAAAACCGTCTAACGAAGAACATATCAAAAATCATACCACCTGGAAACCGTCCGACTTGACTGCAACTGTATGATATAGGGTGATATTTGCGATGGTTGGACAGACCGTTCCGGATGGACCAGGCCTGCCCCTTTACACCTTGTAAAAAATCCTGACAAGAACCGGGCCGCCCCAGCCTGCCACTGAGAAAAATTCCCTGAAAATTCGTGAGGTTTTTATCTTTCGGTTCTCATCTTCGGGTTGGCATGGGCATTGCTCTTGTCTTCCTCAAAGTCATCATAGTTCATGGCGATCAGGTTGGCAGAAATCTTTGCAGGAGGTGTGATTATGAAGGTGTTAATCCCCATCGACGGCTCCGAGCACAGCCGCAAGGCCCTGGAACGCGGCTTGGAGCTGGCCGAGAAGCAGGGGGCGGAGGTCACCATCATGACCGTGGCACCCGCCGCCGGCAGCATTCTGGACGAAATGCGCAATATTCAGGAAAAGTTGACGGTTGAATACCAGGCCTGGCTGGATCAGGCCAAGGCCTTGTTTGCGGCCAAAGGCATCACGGTGAAAACTGTCTTGGAAACCGGTCTGGTGCCGGCCAACAACATCATCCGGCGGGCCGAAGAAGACAAGTTCGACCGCATCATCATGGGGGCCACCGGTATGAGCGGCCTGGCCCGGATTCTTATGGGCAGCACTGCCGGTAAGGTGGTGGCTAATGCCCCGTGCGAAGTAACTTTAGTGCGTTAAGAATGGAGGAAATAAATTATGCGGCGGTTTCTGAGAAAATTCTTTAGTTTCACCATAATGGCGGTCCTGCTGGTTCCCAGCCTGGCCCTGGCCGCCGGTCCCAAGGCCGCGCCTTTGGTCGTGGTCGCCGATACCCGCAAGTTCACCGGCTGGGAGGCCTGGTGGACTAATCTTTATAACGAAAGCCATTTTTGGTTCACCGTGGTGACTGTCATCACCATCCCCATCGTCGGTCTGATTTTCGGACTGATTACCGACTTTATCATGGGCCATATCGGCATTGACCTGTCGTCCCGGGAACTGGCTGAACACTAAGAGCATTGGGGAGGATACCATGGAATTTTTCTATGTTCTGATGCCCATCGCCGGCGTCAAAATCTTTTGGCCCGGTCTGATTATTTTAGGAGTTGGCGTCGGTATCATCGGCGGTTTTTTCGGGATGGGCGGCGCCTGGATGGTGACCCCGGGGTTGAATATCCTGGGTTTCCCCATGGCCTTTGCCATCGGCACTGACATTGCCCACATGGCCGGCAAATCCCTCATTTCCACCATGCGCCATGGCAAGTTCGGCAATGTCGATTATAAACTCGGCATCATCATGCTGGTGGGCACCATCGTCGGCTTCGAGGTGGGGGCCCAGATGGTCATGTGGCTGGAGCGCCTCGGTTCGGTGGAGAAGGTCGTTCGCTACCTTTACCTCGTCCTCTTGGCCCTCATCGCCTGGATGGTCTTTGCCGACGTGGCCAAAAAGAAGCGCAAGGAGCGGGAGGCCCTGGCCAAAGGCGGGGAGGTGGATAAACTGGCCACCGGCCTGGAATGGCATAAGACCTTCCACGCCATCAAGATCCCACCCATGATGCACTTTAAAACGGCCCAGATCTACTGCTCCGCCTGGCTGCCCATCACCGTCAGCTTCCTTACCGGCTGGCTGGCCGGCATCCTGGGGATCGGCGGCGGCCTCATCCGCATGCCGGCCCTCATCTATTTCATCGGCTGCCCCACTCACGTAGCCGTGGGCACCGACCTCTTTGAGGTGATGATCTCCGGCCTCTATGGCACAGCCACCTACACCTATAAGGGCCGCACGGAATTGGTGGCCGCTATTATCATGCTCATCGGTGCTTCCGTTGGCGCCCAGATCGGCACAGTGGCCACGAAATACATCAAGGGCTATGGCATCCGCATCGTCTTCGGCTTGGCGGTCATCGGCTGTGCCATCTCCATCGTCTTGAAACTCATGGCCAAATCCATGCCTACCTATGCGGCGTATCTGGACGGCGGTGCCACCGTGCTCATCCTCGGTCTGGTGGCCGGCATGTCCCTCTATATTTTCCTGCGCATGGTGGCCGGGGCCAGACGGGAAGTGGCCATGAAAAAGGCCCGGCAATAGGAACGCAGGTCACAGGAAGGAGAATCCGATATGGCGAAACGTGCAATCCTGATAATCATCCTGGCCCTCTTGCCTCTGACCCTCATCCTGGGCTGCGGCGAATTGGGACAGGTCGACCAGGGTAGGGTCATTGCTTTTGATAAAGAGAAACGGACCGTCACCCTCATTCAAGATAAAAAGGCGGAACCCGGCAACCCGGATTACAACACCCTGCCGCCCCATACCTATGTCCTCCCCACCGATCCCATGGAAACGGGGCCGGAACCCAAGCCCGGCTTGCGGATGAAACTGGATCTGGACAAGAAAGTCATTACCATCTTCGACCCCCAGACCCAGGGATTCAAAGACGTCCCTATCCAGATCGTCGAGAAGAAAACCGGGGTGGGTAAAGATGATCCCCTGGTGGCCGGGAAAAATCTGCCGGCCGTGGATAAGCAGACCAAGACCGTGACTCTCTATTCCGGTCGGCAGAAACTCTACGTCGTCGTCAGTATCCCGGAAGATTATCTGGATCGGCCGCCGTCAACCTGGGAAAGCGGCGACGAAGTCCGGATCTACTACAAAGAACCCGGCAAGGCCCTGAGATTTATGAACATCACCCGGACTGATATTTTTAAGAAATAGCACCGGGACGATCAGGGGGGAGAAGCACAGAAGACAGGAATGGGCCTTCGTGCTTCTCCTCTCTTGTGTTATACTGTCGGTCAGCAACTCTGGGACCGAGGATAAGTACCGCCCGCCATGAACCTACAGCAAGCTCTAGCCTGGCGCAACGGCATCGGCAAACTCGGCATGCTTTTCTGTCTGCTGGCTTCCCTGGCGGTGCTGGACGGCGTCGTGGCCAAATTCTTTGACCCCACCAATGTCTTCCACCTCCTGCCCGGAGATGAGGCGGCGGTTAACGGCCCCTTGCCGGAGAATATCAAGAAGACCGAAGAGTTGACCTTCACCAGCGACTCTTCCCATCTCACCGTGGTTTTTGATTCCATTCATTCCGGCTATTTCCTGGGGGGAAATATGTGGCGGGGCCGCCTACTGGTGGCCCCGGGCGCGGCCCCGGGGAAGTATGTGGTCAATGTCCGTCCTTTGGACTACCCGCCGGAAAAACCGGCCTATCAACTGCGGGTGGTAATTCATCCTGATCCCATCAGCCAACGGCAGGGCTTTCACTCTCTCCTCAAACGCCGGACCGGGCGTTCCCCTTACTTCTTTGCCCTGCTCCTCCTCCCCGGCATTGTCCTCTCCTGGGGAGCGGTCTGGCTCCTGTCGCGGCGTCTGGAGGTTTTGGAAGCGGCGGCCGGGCTGGCGGAAATCTACCACGTGAACCACCAGGAGGGTGTGTATCGCCTGACGTTCGGGCTGGGCCAGCGGCACGGCCTGCAGGTGGGTGATCGGGTTGCCGTGTTAGACCCCCGAGGGAATTATGTGGGCACCGGCCAGGTGATAGAGGCTGCGGCCAGCGACGCCACGGCAGCCGCGGCCATCGAACAGAAGATCCGGCCCGGCTATTTCATCAGCCGCACCTGAGGCAGTATTTCTGCCGGCAGCCGGGATGGTTACCCCGGCAGCCCCGGCCTCATTCCTGGGGCAGGCGCAGGTAGATCCCTTCCTTGAGATCCCGCTCATCAATGGGCAGCGGCTTATTATCGAGATGTAATTTCTGCAGGTATTGCAGGGCTGCCGCCTTGATGGCCGCCTCCACTTCGGCGAAGGTCTCCCCTTGCACGGTGAGCCCCCCCAAGGCGGGAATGGTGGCGCTGAACAACCCCAGATCCCTGTCGTAATCAAATTTAATCTGATAGCTCCGTCCGCTGGTGGGCATAGGTTTCCGCTCCTGTTTAAAAAATAAGAAGCCTGGGTTATTCCAAGCCGCGGTAAAAGTTGAAGGGCAGGCCCCGGGTGCTCTGTTCCTCAGCCAGGAGGCGATGCACCAGGGTGCGGGTGGCCGCCGCCGGCAAACCGCTGAAGTTGAGGTCCACCAGCAGCCGCCGCAACCCCCGGGATTGCAGTTCTCGAAAGGGTTTCTGAAAGAGAAAAGGGAACTTGGCCACCAGATAGGTGAGGCCCCCCCGGCTGCCCAAACGGAATTGTTCGCCTTTGGGGCTGCTGAGACGGAGGGCTTTTTTATCCTCCGGCAGCGGTACCCGGGAGATCATCAGGGGTAGATGGCCGTACAGATAGGCCATGATTCTGTCTGGGGGCAGATGGGCCAGGAGGGCCCGGATGGTCTTGCCATCGGCCTCCACCGACAGGGTGGGATAGGACACCCCCAGCTCCTGCCAGGCCTGCCAGGCCCAGGAATTGAGGCAGTGGAGGGGGTAATCGCCGTAAATCGTCAGCACCGCCAAGGGGTTGTCCCAGACGGCGGCGCCTTGGCCGGCTTTGGCGGCCGGCGGTCGGGATTTGGGCCGGGGAATGGTTGCCAGCTTCTCCACCGCTTCCCGCAGCAGGTGGAGATGGGCCAGGTTGCTCACCATAAAAGCCCGCCACTGACCGTCCAATAAGGTGGCCAGGGCCTGACGGTAAAAGGGTAGGGCGTCTTCCAAGATAATAATGGGCAGCTGCCAGATGAGCCCCTTGAGTCTCTGGGCCGACCGGACCTGCCGCAGATAGTCGGTGAAATGCTCCTCCTGGAGCTCTAGGAGGAGGTGGCGCAGCCCCTGGCGGTGGAGATCCAAGGCCTCGCCCAACGAGCGGACCCGGACAAAGACCTGGGGAGGGCCGGGCCGGGGTCGAGGGGCTGCCGGATGTGGACGACTTTTCAACAGGGACGCAGCCTGAGCGGCGTCGGGCGGCTGCAATGGGATGGGTTGGGCTGCGGCCAGGAGGATCTCCCGCCATTTCCTTTCGGAGCGGCTGCCACCGGCGGTGGTCTCCCCCACCTTATAGAGCAGGTCCCCGGCCTCGGCTTCGGCCGGTAAGGTCACGGCCACCGTCTGGCCGACTTCAGCCTGATCCAGGTTCTGGCCCTGCCAGGAGAGCTCTTTGAGGGTGAAGGAATGGCGGGCCCCGGTGGCGGTGCGGTGCAGGCGGAGGCGATCCCCCAGATGGAGGGGTTCCTGCAGACGCAGAACCCCCCGGGAATCGGCCACCAGGGTTAAGGTCCCCAGCAGCCTACCGATATTGCCCGTCTCTGCGGGCGCCACCAGATCAGACGGCTTGGCGCCCTGAAAAAATCCCACGGTGGTGCGGCGGCTGTAGGTCTGGGCCAGGAGTTCCTGAGCTTCGCCCAGGACGCGGGGCCGGTCCGCCGGTGGGGTATCCAACACCAGACGGTAGGCTTGGACGGTGCGGGCCACATACTCACCGCTCTTCATGCGGCCCTCCAGCTTAATGGCGGCCAGCCCCAAGGTCTCCAATTGGGTCAGGAGCTCTATGGCACAGAGATCACTGGGGGAAAGAATATGCCCCGATTCCTGGCCATAGGTATAGAGACGGCGGCAGGGTTGGGTGCACCGCCCCCGGGTGGCGGCCCGCCCCCCCAGAAAGCTGCTGAAGAGACAGAGCCCGGAAAAGCAGAAACAGAGGGCCCCATGGACAAACACCTCCAGCTCGATGGCAGCCTGACGACAGATGCTCGCCAATTCCGTTAAGGTCAACTCCCTGGCCAGGACCACCCTTTTAAACCCCATGGCTGCCGCCTGGGCTACCCCGGCCGAGTTGTGGATGGTCATGAGCGTGCTGGCATGCAAAGGAATCTGCGGAAAATGGTGTCGGGCCAGATGATAGACGCCCATATCCTGAATGATCAAGGCATCGGGGCCGATCTGACTCAGGGCCTGGAGGGTCTCCAGCAGCTCCCGCCGCTCCTCTTCCTTGACCAGGGCATTGAGGGCGACATATAATTTCCGCCCCCGCTGCCGACAGACCTGGACCAGAGCCGAGACCTCGGGCAGCGTGAAATTAGCGGCAAAGGCACGGGCACTAAAGGCCTTGAGACCGACGTAAACCGCGTCCGCACCGTTTTCCAGAGCGGCGAAAAAGGTCTCAATGCTGCCGGCCGGAGCCAACAGCTCCAATGGGGAAGAATAAGTGCTCAAAAGGCGGTCACCTGGATCAGTTGTCAGTTGATGGTTGATAGTTTAAGAAGAATTTCTCTGGGTAACGGCCGCCGGCCCATGTCATCAGACTGCCTGTTGCCCCCTGTCTAGTCCTCCAGGAAGGGGAGGCGTTCGCCGGTCCGATAGGCCAAAGCCTGGCAGGTGGCGATGCGACGCCCCTTGGGATCGGTGACGGTAATCTGATAGGTGCCGGTGCGGCGGCCGCGGTGCAGCTCCTGGGCCTCGGCGGTCAACTCCTCCCCCACGCCGGGGGCCCGGTGAAAGGTGAGGTTCATGTTCAAGGCCACGGCCACTGTCCCATGGGCGTTGCAGGAGGCCTGGAAGGCCTCGTCGATGAGGGCGAAGATGGCGGTGCCGTGAATGCCGCCCAGAATATTGGTCAGGTGTTCACCGGTGGCCAGTTTTACCACGGCCCGGCCCGGCTCCACTGCCACCAGGGTCAATCCCAGTTGTTTGGCCAACGCCTGGCCGGCAACCCGGCGCTCCAGAGCGGCCAGCAGCTTCTCTTGATTTATCTTGCCGTCGGTGGTCACAGGAATCGCTCCTCACAGATTCTGATATAATTCAGGGTATTGATTTTTCCAGCGTTTGTGCAGCCACAACCATTGCTCCGGGCTCTGCCGGATCCACTCCTCAATGATGCGGCTCTGCAATTCCACCTGCCGGCGGATATCTTCGGCAGGATCATCGGAATAATCCATGGGGAGAGGAGGTTTGATCTCCATGAGGTGGCGGCCGTCGGCCAGGCGTCGGGACAGCACCGGCACCACCGGCGTCCCGAAGCGGCGGGCCAGAATGGCGGCGATGGGAGTGGTCCGAGCCCGATGGCCGAAAAAATCCACCAGGATGCCGCCCTTGGTGGTGGTGTTCTGGTCAATGGCCATGCCGACGATCTCATTTCTTTTCAGGCGAGCCAGGATCGCCTTTAACCCGCCCTGTTTGGGGATCATGGTATTGCCCCCCCGCTCCCGCAGGCGCCGGATGAGCCGGTCCATGACCGGATGGTCGTGGGCCCGGGCCACAATAGCCAAGGGGTGGTAGGCCAGGCCGTAGACCATGCCGGTGAACTCCCAATTACCGGCATGGGCGACAATGGCCAGAACCCCTTTGCCCTGGCGCAGGGCGGCCTCGGCAATCTCGTGTCCCCTGACCACCACCCGGCGGCGCAGAACCGGCAAGGGCAGGAGAAGCATCTCCACGGCCTCGAAGAAAAACCGGACAAAATGTCGGAACACCCCCCGGGCCAATTCCTCCCGCGCCGCGGCCGACAGTTGGGGCAGGGCAAACTCCAGGTTCCGCAAAGTGATCAATCGGTGGCGCCGGTCCAGGGTATACCAGAGTCTCCCCAGCAGGTTGATCATATTCATAGGTTCAGGTTGTTTGCAGTGAATCTTGCACTTCCAGGTTTTTTCGATACAATGTTGGCCAACGGCTGGGTTGGCGCCCAGACCGAGACCTGGTGCCGCCGGGTCCGAATAAGCGCGGTTGGCACCTGACGGCCAGACCGAGAATGCTGCTGAAATTGTATCAGACGCTGCTCCACCATTTCGGTCCCCAGGGCTGGTGGCCGGGAGAGACGCCGCTGGAGGTGGCGGTGGGGGCTATCCTCACCCAAAACACCAATTGGCAGAACGTCGCCCGGGCCATAGACCGCCTGAAACAGGCCGGGCTCCTCACGGCCAAGGCCCTGTGGCAAGTGCCGGCGGCGGAGCTGGCTGAGCATATCCGCCCCGCCGGTTATTATCGCATCAAGGCCCAGCGCCTGAAAAACTTTATCACCTTCCTGGTGGACCGCTACGACGGCGCCATGGCGGGCCTGGCCGACCGGCCCTTGGAGCGCCTGCGTCCGGAACTGCTGGCCATCAACGGTATCGGCCCCGAAACCGCCGACAGCATCCTCCTCTACGCCTTGGCCAAGCCGATATTTGTGGTAGATGCCTACACCTACCGCATCTTTTCCCGGCACGGTCTGGTGGCCGGTCCTTACTCCTATGACCAACTCCAGAACCTCTGCCAGGCCGGTCTGCCCCGGGAGGTGGCTCTCTATCAAGAATTTCACGCCCTGTTGGTGCGAACCGGCAAAGAGTGCTGCCGTCCCCGTCCCCGCTGCCCTGCCTGTCCCCTCACAGGGTTGGCCCCCCTTCCAGAGGTTGGAAGCGGCTGAACCGGCGGCCCTTTCCCCCCTCACCGCCCGCTCATGAAACCGGCCGGTTGCCGGTATACAGGAAACGGGGTGAGGTGGGAGCAGACCGTCATGGTCGCCGCCTCCCGCCCTGCGGCAATTTTTTCCTGAGTTCGTAGGTGACTGAGAGAATAAAAAACAATTATATATCATAACTTAATTCGGCTCGCCAAGTCTTTAAAAAACGACGGGGCAGGGGGAAACAACCCCAGGGGGCCGAGCAGCCCGGCAAGCCCAGGGGCCGACGGGCGGGAAAGGTCATGATGCATCTAACACTTTTGGGTATCGGCAATATCCTCCGGCAGGATGAGGGCATCGGCGTCCACGTGGTGAATCACATTCAGGAGCATTACGAGACGCCGGGGCTGGAAATTGTGGACGGCGGCACCTCGGGCTTAAGCCTCCTGCCCTACATTGAAAACCGGGACCGGTTGCTGGTGGTGGATGCCGTGGATTTTGGCCGAGAGCCGGGCTACATCGGCATCCTGCGCAACGAGGAAGTCCCGGCCTTTTTTGGCCTGAAGGCCTCCCTGCACCATTTGGGCCTCATGGATGTCCTGGCTGCGGCTCAACTCTTGGACCAGGCGCCCCGGGAGCTCTGCCTGGTGGGCATCCAGCCCGAAAGCCTGGCCACGGGCTTGGCCTTAAGTGCAACGCTTGAACAGCGCCTGCCGGAGCTGGTAGCCACAGTCCTGGAACAGCTCCGGGCCTGGGGGGTGCCCTGGCAACGGCGGACCTGACCGCCGGCTGGGGCCTGAGTGGTCGGCTGAAGAAAACTTACCAGCTGAAGCCCTTGGGTAGATAGAACAGTTTCAATTGGCGATGGGGTCCCTGCCGTTCCCAGGTGACCAGGCCGGAGAGAAGGCGGAAGCTGCTGCTGGAAGCGGTGCTCTCTCGGCTGGCCAGAAAGCTGAGCTCCCAGAGGCGGTAATCTACATCGGCCTGCCAGCGGTATAGTCCCCAGAAGGCTCGGCCCTGACGGAAGGTGTCCCGCCGGTTCTGATTCCACAGGTAGACGTAGGGCCCGAACAGGCGATCAAAACCCGGGGATTGCATAAAGAGGATTTCCGGGGCGTGGAGATGGCTCCAGCCCGGCTGGGAGACATACAGGGCCAGGGGCCAGAGGCGGTGTTTCTCCCGCCAGTTGCCGGCGCTGTCAATCTCCACCCCATAGCTGCTCAGGAAGAGGTAGCGGGTGGTCTGCTCCCAGACATCCCCGCCCGTTTCGGTCCGCTGGTCAAAGAGCCACCAGAAGACGGCCAAGCGGGAGCGTCCCGGCTCCTGCCGCTGGTAATAAAAGGGGAAATAGCTGCGCAGGTGCATGGTCTCCCCGTCCCCCCGGACGATGAAGGGCCAGGGCGTGTCCCATTGGGTATAATTCCCCTTGTCCTGATGGTAATAAGTAAACAAAGGGAAGAGGACGGTCTTTTTAACGCTGCCGGGGGTGGTCTCCTTGGCGTAAAAGGGCAGAACAGCAGAGACGGTCCGGGGGGTCTCCGTGTCCAGACCCAGGCGCTGGGAGTGGATGAGGGGCCAGAGGGCGTAAGATTTTTCCCACCGCCCGGGGGTGATCATCCTGCCGCCCAAAGGCCAGAAGGCGAAGGACTCTTCTCCGCCGGTGGCATAGTAGAAGAACGGCCAGAGTACGCCATAGCGGTAGGTATTGCCGGTGCCAGAGCTGGAATAGAGAGGCCAGAGGAGAAAGTTCCCCCGGTCCCGGCCGAAGCGTTCTTTGTAGGTGCCGAAGAGAGGAAAGACGCCGCCGTATCCTTCCCCGCGGCTGGTGCGGCCGCCGTAAAACGGGAAGAACTGCCAGGATGAGGCGCCGTCGGGCAAGTCATCTTTCCGAAAGGAGCTCAACGGAATGAGGTTGAAACGGCTGTGGCCCCCCCCGGTCTTGTAATGACCGAAGGGATAGAGGAATTCCGCTTCGATGTCATACCCCTGAGTCAAGTAATAGAAAAGAGGGGCCAGGGTGGTCAGCGTGGCCTCACCGGCCCGTTCCCAGGAAAAAAGGGGGCCCAGGAGTTCCAACCGGCTCTCTTCCCCCTCCGGGTGGTCACTATAGAACAGGAGCGGCGAGAGATTCAGACGCCTCTCCCCCCGGGAGGTAGTGGTGCAGCCGGCCAGGAATAATCCCGCCAGAACTACCAAAATGAAGACGGCGACGAGGCGGCGGTTCATGGGAAGGCTGGGTAAGGCCGGCCTACCGGACCAGGGCCGAACCGATGACGCCGATCATGGTAACGGGGGACTGTTCTTTCACCCCCTCCATGGCCTGATTGACGTTGCGCAGGGCCTTTTTGGCATCGTCGTAAAGGGTTTTATCGTTCACCAGTTTTCCCAGGGTGCCCTCGGCTTCGTCAATCTTGGCGGCCACCCGGTTCAGGCGGGTGATGGCCTGTTGCGCCTGTTCATAGAGGCTTTTGTCGTTGGCCAACCGGGCAATGGTCCCCTCTCCCTTGGTGAGCTTCTCGGAAAAGGAGGTGAGATTGGCCACCGCGGTGCGCACTTCCCGCACCACTCCCTGGACATCCCGGTAGAGGCCGTCATCTTTGAGAAGTTTGCCCAGGGTGCCCTCTCCCCGTTCCAGCCCTTTGGCCACCCGGTTGAGCGTCTGGCTGGCGGCGGTGAAATTGGCGATCATATCCTTCAGGTTATTTTCTCCCTCTTCGGTGCCGATGACCTTTTGCAGAGTGCCGGTGACGGAACGCAGATCATTGAGAATGGGGCGGAAATCATCCAGCAGGCCCGGGACCTTGGCCAAGAGCTGATCAAACTCCACCGGGGACTCGGTCTTGGCCAGGAGACCGCCGGCCGGCAGTTCCGGGGCGCCGGCGCTCCCCAATTCCAGTTCCACGTATTTCTCTCCCAACATGCCCTTGGTACGGATGCGGGCGACGGCATCCTCCCGGAGATGGAGATCGGGGCGGAGCATCAGGGTGACCAGGGCCTGACCGTCGGCCAGTTGAATCCGGCCGATGCGTCCCACTTCCACGCCGGCGATCTCCACCCGACCGTTTTCCGCCAACCCGGCCACAGAAGTGAATTTAGCCTGCACCGGGAAGGTATGGGGTGAGGCCAAAAAGGTAAACTTGCCCACCCGCAGGCTCATATAACCCAGCAGCAGGAGGGCCGCCAGGACAAACAGGCCAACTTTTGCTTCCGTCCCCCAAGTCGTTTTGCCGTTCATGCTTCTTTCTCCATCTGCAGGGGTTCGCCCATCTCACAGGTCCCTTCGATACCGAAGAGGGTTTTCTGGAGATGATGGTTGTGTAACAGCTCCGGTCCCGTGCCGGACAGAGTGATCCGCCCACCTTCGATGAGGAAAGCGGCGTCGGCCACGTTCAGGATCCGTCGGACATGCTGACCGGAAATGAGCAAGGTCATACCCTGCTGACGCAGGGTTCGGAAAATATCGCAAAATATCTTAACATATTTCGGACTCAAACCCAAGAAAGGATCGTCCAGCAGAAGCATTTTGGCCTCGGCCATGAGCCCCCGGGCCAACACCACCATCCGCTGCTGGCCGCCGCTGAGGGTGCCGGCCGGGGTTTTCCGTCGCTTCTGCAGCTCGGGAAAGAGGTGATAGACAAAATCCAGGCGCCTTGGCAGCTGGGTCCGGTGCAGGTAGGCGCCGATTTCCAAGTTTTCCAGGACGCTCATCTCGGGAAAGACATTGGTGCCTTCGGGTATATAGACTATTCCCCGCCGCACCACTTCCCACACGGGCAGGCCGGCGATGTCTTCGCCGTCCACCAGGATGGCGCCCTGGACCGGCCGGAGGAGCCCCCCCACCGCCTTGAGGATGGTGGTCTTGCCGGCGCCGTTGGGTCCGACGATGGCCACCACCTGCTGCCGCCAGACCTGGAGGCTGACGTCCTTGAGGATGGGCAGGTGGTTATAGGCCGCGGCCAGATGACGGATCTGGAGATAGGGACCGCCGTTCTCCGGCAGCGGCTCGGGAGGGTGCGGCCGGAACCAGTTCATTATTGGGCAGCCTCCTTGCCGTTGGGTCAGGCCCGGCCGGGCAGGCCGGACGGGGCCACCTGGACGGGCTGGCGTTACTAAACCCTGGAAGCGGATCTTTCCTGATACTATCCTGATTTCTGGTGATGAACACCGACTCCTGCGGTGCAAATCTATCATATCACATTATCGGCAGGTCTGCGGATTTTTCCCAGGGAAAAAATCAAAAATAATGGCGAAATCAGGGAGGGCGCTCCTGAACCATTGCATCCTGGGGGGTTCAGCCGGGAGTTCTCCGCCCTTTGGTTACCCGGCGGGTGCCCAGGTAGGCGCCCACAACTTCCGGATGGCGGATGATCTCCTGAGGGGGGCCGGCCATGATCATCTCGCCCCGGTCCAACACCAGAAGCCGGTCGGCCACCTCCAGGGTGAGGTTGAGGAAATGATCAATGATGAGGAGGGTCAGCCCCTGTTGGCGCAGCCTTTCCACCAGGGTGACCACCTGGCGCACCATTTTCGGACTGAGACCTGCGGCCACCTCATCCAGGAGGAGAAGTTTGGGGTCGGTGGCCAAAGCCCGGGCGACTTCCAATCGGCGCTGTTCCGACAGCGTCAAATCCCGGCCCAGGGTGTCGGCCTTATGAACCAGACCCACCATCTCCAGAAAAGGGATGGCCTGGCTGCGGCCCACCGCGGCGGCTTTCTGGGGTTGGCCGAAGCAGATGGCGGTAGCCACATTCTCCCAAGCGGTCATGTCCACAAAAGGCCGTGGAATCTGGAAGGTCCGGGCGATGCCGGCACGACAGCGCCGATGGGGCGGCCAGGCGGTGATATCCTGCCCCTGATACAGCACCCGTCCTCGGGCCGGGGGTATCTGGCCGCTGATCACGCTCATCAGGGTGGTCTTGCCGGCGCCGTTGGGACCGATGATGCCGATGATCTCTTGGCTGGACGCCACCGCCTTGATCTGCTGGAGGAGGGTCTGCCCTTTCCAAATGACGGAGATATCCTGCAGTTCTAAGAGGTGTGGCGCTGCTGTAACCATGCGGTGATTCCCCGGGGGAAAAAGAAGATGGTGAAGATAATGACCAGGCCGTAGACGGCGGCGTGACCCTGGGGCAGCCAGGGCTGGAGGACCAACTGGTCCAGGGGGTAGAGTACTAAGGCACCTACCATTGGACCCAGGACCTGGAAACGACCGCCAAAAAAGCTCAGGACCAGTGGGTAGGCCGCCATCTGCAGGCTGAAGACCATGGCCGGTTCGATCAGACCCATGAGGTGGCCGTACAGGCCCCCGGCGATGCCGGTGAGCAGGGCGCTCACCCCCAGGGCCAGCAGGCGACAGCCGTAGACATTCACCCCCAGGACTTCGGCCGCCACCTCGTTATCCCGGATGGCCTGGAGGGCCCAGCCCCAGCGAGATTTCAGGGCCTGACGATGGACCACCGCAGTCAAGACCATCCACCCCAGGAGAAAATAATATTGGCCCCGCATACTCTCGCCCACGGGCAGACTGATCAATCCCAGCTCCAGGGCCGGGAGGCGGCTGATGCCGACAATGCCCATGGAGCCCGAAGTCAGAGACTCCCAATTGTCGGCCACCACCCGGGGTATTTCCAGGGCGGCTAACGTTGCCAGGGCAAAATAAGCCCCCCGGAGGTTTTTCAGCACCACACCCCACAGCAGGCCGTACAACGCTCCCACCAGGCCTCCGGCCAGCACCGCGGCATAGACCGGGAAGGCTAACTGCTGTTGGAAAATAATGGCGCTGTAGGCCCCCAAACCAAAAAAAGCACCGTGGCCTAAAGAGTACAGGCCGCTTAAGGCCAGGATATTCCAGGCCATGGCCAGAGCCGCATAAAAACAGGCCATCCCGAATACCAGGAGATAGACCTCGGCCACAGGAAACAGGAGCGGCCCGAAAAAAAGCAGGGCCGCCGCCACGACCGGGAGGATGGAGCGGCAGGTCTGGGCGATAACTGAGGCGGACTTGGCCCTCATGACGCCAGCTCCGGATTGATTCTGCCCCGGGAACGCCAGGTGAGAATGGCCAACAGCACCAGGGCGGTGACCAGCTCCCGCCAACTGCTGCCGATTCCCAAAGCGGTGCAGGATTCGGCCAGACCCAACAGCCAACCCGCCCACAGCAGGCTGCCGGTACGCCCCACCCCGGCCGCAATGGTCAGGATGATGGCGATGAGGGTGGGCTCCAATCCCCCGGCCGGATGCAGATACATATTGACCGCCATGAGCGGCCCGGCCAGACCCACCAGGACGCCGCCGACGCCGAAGGCCAGAAGCTGCATCCGCTCTACCCGGATGCCGGCCAGGGCGGCGCCCTCCCGATTCTGAATGGTAGCCCGCAGGGCCTTGCCCACAAAGGTCCGATATAAAAACAGATATACCACCAAAGTGGCCAACAGCGACCCGGACAGCAATAACGCCTGGTTGGCGGTGACCAGCAGAGACCAGGCCGGCACCGATAAGACCGTCTCAATGGGCAGCACGATGAGACGGAAGTCGGCAGAAAAAAAGGCCAGGAAGAGATTCTGCAGCACAATGGCCAGGCCGAAGGTGACTACCAGCGAGTTCAATTCAAAGGGCTCGGGCAGGCGGGCCAACAGCCAACGGAGGGTCAGAGTGGCCAGGGGGAGGATCACCATGGCGATGGGAATGGTGGCATAGAAAGGCAAGTGCCAGAAATGCCAGAGGGCAAAGGCCAAGTACCCGGCCAGGAGGATGAAATCACCGTGGGCCAGATTAAAGGCCCGGGTGACCCCGAATATCAGGGAGAACCCTAGCCCCAGGAGAGTATAGAAGGATCCCAGAGATAATCCTGCCAGAATAGCCTGCTGCCAGACGCCCATATTGATGAGAAGATCGTGGCGGTGTTATCACCGCAGATGATGGTAACGGCTGCTGAAAACGACCGCGTCTGAGGCCGACAGGCCCGGCCGGGATGCCCCCCTGTCGGCCGCCCCCCTGGACCCGCTCAAGGACCGGTTGCCGGCGGCAGGGGATAAACCAACCGACCGGTGGCCCGCTCCGGTGGATAGATCACCTGGAAGGCCCCCGCCTGAATCTGGACAATGACCTGTTGATACTCCAACGGATCGCCATGGTCATCAAACCGTACCCGCCCCAAGGGCAGGAGGAGATCGGTGCGGCGCAATTCCTGGGCCAAGACCGGGCCGGTAAGGGGCTGCCCCTGCTGCACCACCGCCCCGATGGCAGCCAGCAGCACCTTGGCGGCGGCATAGCCGTGCATGGTGGTGCTGTTGGGCAGGTGCCCATACCTGGCCTGAAAAACTTGGACAAAGGCCGCAGAGGCGGCTTCGCTCCCCGGATAGGTGAGGCCCGGGTGCCAGGCGCACATGCCCAGCAGACCTTCACTGAGTTGCCGCAATTCCCTCTGAAATTTCTCGTAGGCCACGCCCCAGGGGGCCAGAAAGCCTTTTACCGGCGTCTGCTGCTCCCGGAGCTGACGAGCCAGCAGGAGATTATCGGCCAAAAAGCCCCCCGAGACCAGCATATCCACCTTCTTTTCTTTAATTTTTAACAACAGCATGGAGAAATCCGGCGTTCCCGGCCGGAATTTTTCAAAAACCGGCACCGCCAGGCCTTGATTGACCAGAATCTCCCGCAGGGAAGCGGCAAATTCGGTGGAACCCGGCGTGGCGGTATATAAAATGGCCACCGCCTGGGGTTTGACCACCTCCACCAGAAAGCGGCTCAACGGCTGTACGAGGCCGGCCATGGTGGAGACCCGGAAAAAGAAGGGATTCCGGTTGGCCGTCAGGGAACGCTGCAGACTGGCTGCGGCCACGTAAGGGATCTGGTGACGGGCCGCCAAGGAACTGATGGGCCCCACCAAGGAGTCCACATAACCCCCCAGGAGGCCCACCACCTGCTGTCGCAGGATCAGGTCCTGGGTCTGATTCAGGGCCACATCGGGTTTGCTCTGGTCATCCCGACTGAGCAGTTCCACCGGCCGACCGGCTATGCCCCCCTGGGCGTTGACCTCAGCCACCGCCGCCTCAATGCCCTGGTGAATCTCCACGCCGTGCAGAGCCAGACTGCCCGTCAAGGGATTGATTTCTCCCAGCCGGATGGGAGCCGCAGACGCCCCGGCCGGCTTGGACCAGCATCCTGTCAGAACCAGGACCAATAACCAGACACCCACCAGGACAGTCGAGACCTGTCCCTCGGCCGAGCCGAACCAGGACAGGCCACGCCACCGCCCTCGTGGTCCTGGGAAAAAAATAAACATGGCGAGAACCAGTTGAATCATCTAAAGAAAATAAGGATTGCCGACCAGCCCCGGTCGACCGCCGCCCCGGTCTCAAGCCGGAGCCAGTTCTGATTTTTAGTGCAAAACACGTTGTCCGGCAATGATCATAAACCCTGCCCTAGACCTTGGCAACCTTAATCGGCCCGGGAGGATCATTTTTGCGAAAAAATTCTCAATCTCTGCCATCCGAGACTGCCCCGGCCGCCCTGCTTGCCGACAGGCCCAAGGCAGCAAAATATCCTTGAGCTGCCATGGGTTTTATGATACGCCAAGGCCATGGATAAGATTGTCATTGCCGGAGGTATACCTCTCAAGGGAGAGGTGTGGATCAGCGGGGCCAAGAATGCCGCCTTGCCTATTCTGGCGGCAACGCTCCTGGCACCGGGCCGCCACAGCCTGGCCAATGTCCCGAACCTGGCCGACATCCGGACGGCCAAGCGGCTGTTGGCCAATCTGGGGGTGCAATTTGCCGACCTGCCCGACGGGCTTCAGGTGGACAGCACCGGCCTGGTTTCCTGGGAAGCCCCCTATGATTTGGTAAAGACCATGCGGGCTGCCGTTCTGGTTCTGGGGCCGCTGGTGGCTCGTCTGGGACGGGCCCGGGTCTCGCTCCCCGGCGGCTGCGCCATCGGCGCCCGTCCCATCAACCTTCATCTGAAAGGCTTGGAGGAGATGGGAGTCAAGGTCACCCTGGAGCACGGCTATGTGCAGGCCAATGTCAAGCGTTTGGAAGGTGCTGAAATAATCCTGGATTTCCCTACGGTTACCGGTACCGAAAACCTGCTCATGGCCGCCACCTTGGCCAGGGGCCGCACGATCATCAAGAACGCCGCCCAGGAGCCGGAGGTCTCGGACCTGGCCAACTTTCTTGTGGCCATGGGGGCCAGAATCCAGGGGATCGGCACTGATGTCCTGACGGTGGAGGGAGTTAAAACCCTGCAGCCGGCCTCCTACCGGATCATGTCTGACCGCATCGAAGCGGGGACCTATTTAGCCGCCGCTGCCATCACCCGGGGTGAAGTCACTATCCGCCAGGCGCCGGTGGAACATATGACTGCCGTGATAGATAAATTTATCGAAGCCGGCCTGCGCCTGAAGGTGGAGACCGACGCCATCCAGGTTCGGCCCGGCGGGACGTTGGTGGGAGTGGATATCAAGACCATGCCCTATCCCGGTTTTCCCACCGACATGCAGGCCCAGTTCATGGCGGTCATGTCCCTGGCCCGAGGGGTCAGCGTCATCACTGAAACCATCTTTGAGAAACGCTTCATGCATGTCAGCGAACTCCGGCGGCTGGGGGCCGACATCGTCGTCTCCGGCAACCAGGCTGTGGTCCGGGGCACCAAGACCCTCCAGGGGGCGCCGGTCATGGCCACCGATCTGCGGGCCAGCGCCTCGCTGGTCCTGGCCGGACTGGGGGCTCAGGGACAGACGGAAGTGCATCGGGTCTATCATCTGGACCGAGGGTATGAACGCCTGGAAGCGAAATTATCAGCCCTGGGGGCCAAGATCTGGCGGGAAAAGGCTTAATACAGTAGGCAGTAGGCAGAGGGCAGTAGGCAGTTGTCTCTTGGAGGGGCGGGCCACTGGCCCGCGCTCTAAGGTTGTCTCTCTGGCAATCCAGAACCTCAGACTTTATTTTCTGAATAAATGCTGTTAGTTAAAAAAGTCACCCGCCAACCATGAAAATAAAGGTTGCCGTATTTGGCTGCCTTGGGCGGGCACGGAGGCCCGCCCCACTAGCAAAGATCCAACGGCGGGTACGGAGGCCCCCCCCACTAAATCTTATTTTTCCAGAAACCGGGAAACCATATTTTCTTGGTGAATGCTCGCGGGGCTGAGCTTTCCCCGGAGTGGCCCCATGATGAGCCAATGACCATCGGGAAAGGCCCGAGTTGCCTGACGCACCTATTGTAGGGGCTTGATTGATCAAGCCCCCAGAGGCGCTATCTCCTCTGCCGCCGGGGTTTCCCGAGGAACCCAAGCTAAGTCTCCATCAACTCCAGGAAGCTGTTCAAGACCGGGAAGCGGCGGGAGGTTTCCGGTGGGGTCTTGGAGCTGGAAACGCCCTTGAAAAAGAGATACCGGATGCCGTAATCCCTGGCCGCCTGCAGGACCTCCCGGTTATCATCCACCAGCAGAGTGTGCTGGGGGTCGAAATGCAGCTCGGCCTCCAGGGCCTGCCAGAACCGCTGCTCCTCCTTGGGGGCCCCCAGATCAAAGGATGAGATCACCCGATCAAAATACCCCAACAATCCGACTTGGTTCATTTTCAGGTCCAGGGTCTTGTAATGGGCGTTGGTCACCAAAATGACCTGTTTCTGCAGGCCGCGCACATATCGGAGGAAGGGCTCGCTGTCCGGGTGCACCTCGATGAGGTGGCGAATCCCCTCCTTCAAGGCCGGGATATCCAAGGCCAGTTCCCGGGACCAGAAATCAATATCGGTCCAATTCAAGGTGCGTTCTTCCCGTTGGTAACGGGCAAAGACCTCGTCTTTGGCTGCCGCCAAGGTCAGGCCCCGTTGCCGGGCATACTCCTGGGGAACCAAGGTCTCCCAGAAATAATCGTCAAAGTGTTTGTCCAGGAGGGTGCCGTCCATATCCAGCAGCACCCAGGTGACATCATCCCACGGAAAGTTCATGATCTAAATCCTTAAATGTTCGCTGGCAAGGCAAGCGGATGGTTTTCCATGCTGAAACTTATCGGTGTTCAACACCGGGGCAGCAGTTGCCCTTCATTAATATAAGATATTCATAAATTCTGAAAATGCCTGTCGGCCGCCAGGATGACTGAAATTTTCCGGCCGCTGGTTGGTTTTCAGCGGTCAGTGGCCGGAAGATTTCTCCGGTGAGGCGGGCCGCGCCGCAGCTGCTTTTGCTGGTGGGCGGGGCACCGAGCCCGCCCCAGTTGGCCCGGGAAAAATTTGTGGATTCTAAGTGAGGAGCCAAAGAGTGGCCCTTTCCCTGGCTGCGGCGGTGGCTTGGCAGAGGCGGTGGCGACTCCGCCTCAATCTCTGTCCGCTGCCGACCCCACTGCGGTTTATCGCCGGGGTCGACGCTGCCTATCAAAAGGACGGTGCCCGGGTTTACGGGGCCGCAGTGCTCCTGAGCTGGCCGGAACTGACGGTAGTGGAGACGGCGGGGGTATCCGGCCCGGTACTCTATCCCTATATACCGGGATTGTTAAGTTTGCGGGAGGCGCCCATCCTGGCGGCGGCGCTGCGGCGGTTGAGGCAGAGGCCGGATGTTATCCTGGTGGACGGTCAGGGGATCGCCCATCCCCGGGGGCTGGGTTTGGCCAGTCATGTAGGACTGTTGGTGCAGAGGCCCACCATCGGCTGTGCCAAGAGTCGGTTGTGGGGTCATTTCGAGGAATTGGGGGAGGAAAAAGGCAGTGTCTGCCCTTTGCTGGCCGACGGCGTCGAGCTGGGATGGGTGCTGCGTTCCCGCCGCCGCTGCCGTCCTCTCTTTATCTCTCCCGGCCATCTGATCACGGTGGCAGAGTCCCTGGAAGTAGTTAAAACCTGTTTGGGGGCCTACCGCCTACCCTTGCCGCTTCGAGCTGCACACCTCTTGAGCAACCGACTGCGTCGCCAGGAACTGTCCACCCATCCCTGAGGCCTGGCGGGGGACGGTCTTTACCACCGCACTGATACCGGTCTGCCCGGACGACTAGGCAGGGAAGGGTGGACTCCCTGATCCGCCTTCCTCTTGGGACAGAGGCAGGTGCTTTCATTGAGACAATGTTTTGCCGACGGACTCCATTCCAACCAGAGGCATTGCTGGCAATCCCCCTGGATCTCTTGATTGATGCAGATGATCCCCATTCTACGCCACGCCGTCATCGCCGGTCGACTCCTCGCTCCCGGGGCTCCCAGGATTGTGCTTGTCAGGGTCTCGGCCGGATGAACCCCTGGGGCTGCCGCCCCACCGCCTTCCCGCCGTCTGACAGTTGAGGAATAAATATGCCGCTCCTGGCCGCACCTGTCAAGTGAAATATCGCGCGAGCGGTCGTAGCCGCTCTGATATTCTTGTAACCTTTTTTTTGACATATCAGACGGGTCTCCCCTAACGATATATGATAGTTAGAAAAATTACCGGACAGAACGGGTTCGGGACGGTCGCCGGCGTCGGGGCAAGTTTGAAAAACATTGTGCAATCGAAATTTTCGGATTAGAATTGGTGGCTAAGGGAATGATATGCTGACGGCATTCGCCCAGCTGCCCGATCAGATCAGCAGCGGCGGTGCCGCGGCCAACCTTTTGGAATGAGGATGGACTCATGTTAGAAATCCGCTTTCACGGGCGGGGCGGGCAGGGGGCGGTCACCTCGGTGGAGCTCTTGGCCACCGCTGCCATTGACGAAGGCAAGTTTGCCCAGGGCTTTCCCAGTTTCGGGCCGGAACGCCGGGGCGCCCCGGTCATGGCGTTCCTACGCATTGACGACCGGCCCATCCGCCTGCGCTGTAAGATCGCCAACCCCGATGTCATCCTGATCCTCGATCCCAGTCTCATCCGCATCCAGAATCCTGCCGCCGACCTCAAGCCCAACGGTATCATTGTCTTGAATACCAATAAATCCTTGGCCGAGACCCGGCAAGAGTATGGTTTCACCCACACTCTGGCAGTGGTGGACGCCAATCAGATTGCCAGGCAGGTTTTGGGCGTGCCCATTACCAACACGACGATGCTGGGCGCCCTGCTGCGGGCCACCGGCTGTGTCAAGCTCGAATCCTTGAAAGGGCCGCTGCAGGAGCGCTTCGGACCCATGGCCGCTAAAAACATTGCGGCTTTGGAGCAAGCTTATCAGCAAACTGCAGTGGAGGAGGCCAAATCGTGAGTAAACCATTGGATCAGATCACCTGGCAGGAAATTGAACTGGGCGCCCTCCTCCGCCAACCCGGCAGCGCCCGGGAATACCGGGTGGGTGATTGGCGCTCGCAACATCCCGTCTGGACCAAAAGCCGCTGCATCCGCTGCGGGGTCTGCTGGACCGTCTGTCCCGAACCCGCCATTATCCAGGAACCGGGCGGCTATTTTGATATGGATCCCTATTACTGCAAGGGTTGCGGCACCTGCGCCCGGGAATGTGTCACCGGCTGCATCACCATGGTACCGGAGGAAGAATAATGGGCCACCGCAAAGGTATGGAAGTTTCGATTGCCGTGAGCCACGCCGTGGCCTTGGCCCGGGCCGAGGCCATTGCCGCCTACCCCATCACCCCCCAGACCCATATTGTCGAGCATCTCTCCTCCATGGTGGCCAACGGCGAGTTGGAAGCCGAATTCGTCAACGTCGAGTCGGAACATTCGGCCATGAGTGCCTGCATCGGCATGTCGGCCACCGGCGCCCGCACTTATACCGCCACCAGCTCCCAGGGGCTGGCCCTGATGCACGAGATCCTCTTCATCGCCTCGGCCCTGCGCCTCCCCATTGTCATGACGGTGGCCAACCGGGCGTTGTCCGGCCCCTTGAGCATCTGGAATGACCACAGCGATATCATGGCCGCCAAAGACATCGGCTGGATCCAGATCTTTGTGAAAAACGGCCAGGAGGCCTTCGATCACACCATCATGGCCTTTAAGATCGCGGAAAATTCCAAGGTCCTCCTCCCCACCATCATCAACCTGGACGGCTTCATCCTCACCCACGTGGTGGAGGCCATGAATTTTGTGGATCAGGCCCTGGTGGACAAATTCCTGCCCCCCTACTCCCCCCGCCACACCCTGGATCCCAAAAGCCCGGTGACCATGGGGGCCTTTGCCATGCCGGAAATCTATACCGAAGTGAAGATGAAGCATCAGGTCACCCTGATGGATTCTTATCAGCACATTACGGCGGTGTGGGATGAATGGGCCAAATTGACGGACCGGGCCTATCAGCCGGTGGAGCGTTACAAGGCCGACAACGCCAGCACCCTGTTCCTGACCATGGGCTGCCTCGGTGAGGTCGCCGAGATTGCGGTGGACGAATTGCAGGCCGCGGGCGAGTCCGTCGGTCTCATTGAGCTCCGCCTCTGGCGGCCCTTCCCCTTCGCCGAACTGCGGGCCGCCCTGGCCGGGGCCAATCTGGTGATCATCTGCGACCGGGCCTTGTCGCCCGGCGGCGCCGCGCCGCCGGTTCTGGCCGAGGTCCGGAGCGCCCTCTATGCCCTGTCCCATCGGCCCCAGACCTTGGGCTATATCATCGGCCTGGGCGGTCGGGATGTCAGTCCCGAGTCTTTCAAGGATATTTACGCCAAGGCCAGGATGGAGGTTGCCCAAGGTCCCAGCCAGGAATTTTATCTGTATGGAGTGCGTGGCTAATGGATAAGTTCGGAGTGGCAAACAGCCAAAAATATGATGTCTACGCCTCCCGGCTCATGCCCCGGGAAGAGTTCTTTACCTCCGGCCATCGTTCCTGCCAGGGGTGCGGCGAGGCCCTGGCGGTCCGCTGGGTCTGCAAGGCCGTCGGCAAAGATGCCATTATCGCCCACGCCACCGGCTGCATGGAGATCGTCTCCTCCGGCTATCCCCAGACCTCCTGGATGCACCCGTGGATCCATGTGGCCTTTGAAAACACCTCGGCCGTGGCCGCCGGCATCGATTCGGCCCTGCGCATCCTGCACCGCAAAGGGAAGATAGACCACATGCCCAAGGTGGTGGCCATGGGCGGCGACGGCGCCACCGCGGACATCGGCCTCCAGTCCCTCTCCGGGGCCATGGAACGGGGCCATAATTTCACCTATGTCTGCTGGGACAACGAAGCCTACATGAATACCGGCATCCAGCGCTCCGGCTCGACGCCCTTCGGCGCCATGACCACCACGTCGCCGCCGGGTAAACGGAGCTTCGGCCAGAGCACCTGGAAAAAGAATATGGTGGCCATCGCTGTGGCCCACGGCATCCCCTATGTGGCCACGGCCAGCCCCAGCTATCCCTTCGACCTCTATTTCAAGGTCAAGAAGGCCCTGGAGACGCCGGGCCCGGCCTACATCCACGTCCTGACGGTCTGCCCCACCGGCTGGCGCTCGGCCACCGACCTGAGCGTTCGCCTGGGCCGCCTGGCGGTGGAAACCGGGGTCTTTCCCCTCTACGAGGTAGTGGACGGCCGCTACCGCCTGACCGTGGAAGTGCCGAAATTGAAACCGGTCACCACTTACCTGAAACCCCAGGGCCGCTTCCGCCATCTCCGGGAACCCCAGATCAACTTCATTCAGCAGCAGATTCTGGAACGCTACGAGCTCCTGTTGAAAAAATGCGAAGCCCCCTACCCGGAATTTCCGTCGTTGGCTCCCTCTGAAGAAGGTGCATTATGGATCTCCAAAGATTAGAAGGCATTCTCTCCCGGTATGATTGCCAGCCGGCCGATCTGATCCCGGTCTTGCAGGATATCCAGGACAGCTACAATTATCTCCCCAAAGATGAACTAAAGGTGGTGGCCCAACGGCTCAATCTGCCCCTGGCCCACATCTACAGCGTTGCCACCTTTTTTGCCATGTTCAGTCTGGTCCCCAAGGGCAAGCATGTCTGCAAGGTCTGCGTGGGCACCACCTGCCATCTGAAAGGCGGTCAGCGGCTGGCCGAATCCGTCAGCAACCGCCTGGGGGTGGAGATCGGCTACACCACCAAGGATATGAACTTCACCCTGGAGACCGTGGGCTGTCTGGGCTCCTGCGCCCAGGCCCCGGTGATGATGATCGACGACACCTATTACGCCCGGGTAACCGTCGATAAGGTCCCTAAAATATTAAAGAAATATCAATAACGTTTGTCTGGCCGAGCCCTTCCCCGGTTTCGGCCGGGGGAGCTCAACCGTGGTTCACCCTTTAGTGCCAGAGACTTTCAACACGAGAACGACCTATGCCTTTCATCGAATCAGTTGATCATCTGACGGAATATCGGCGCCGGGTACGGGCCGCCCGGGATCCCCAACAGCTCCAGGTCCTGGTCTGCGGCGGCCCCGGCTGCCTGCCCCTGGGCAGTGAGGAACTGGCCGCAGCCTTTGCCGCGGAAATGGAGGCCAAGGGCATCGCCGGCAAGGTATTGTTGAAGACCACCGGCTGCCACGGCCTCTGCTCCCATGGGGTGCGCGTCCTCATCCGGCCCCAGGAAGTATCGTATCAGAAGGTGACTCCTGCGGATGTCCCGGAGATCGTCGAAACCACCCTCCTCAACGGCGGCGTGGTGGAGCGGCTGGTCTATCATGACCCGGAGAGCCAGGCCCCCTGTCCACACAAGATGGACATCCCCTTTTATCAGACCCAGAACCCGCTGGTCTTGCGCAAGCTGGATATCATTGATCCGGAAAGCCTGGACGATTACCTGGCTCTGGGGGGCTACCGCACCCTGCGCAAGATCCTCTTCCAGATGACCCCGGAGGAGGTCATCACGGCCGTGGAAAAGTCGGGGCTGCGAGGCCGGGGCGGCGGCGGCTTTCCCACCGGCCGCAAATGGCGTCTCTGCCGGGAAGCCCAGGCCCAACCCAAATTCGTCATCTGCAACGGCGATGAAGGTGATCCGGGGGCCTTTATGGACCGGGCCGTTATGGAAGGCGATCCCCACGCCGTCATCGAAGGCATGATCGTCGGCGCCTATGCCATCGGGGCCATGCGGGGCTATATCTATGTCCGCCATGAATACCCCCTGGCGGTCAAGCGCCTCCAGAAGGCCATCGACCAGGCCCGGGAATTCGGCATCTTGGGGAACAATATCCTGCGCTCCAAATTCTCTTTTGACATCAAGATCAGCCAGGGGGCCGGCGCCTTTGTCTGCGGCGAAGAGACCGCCCTCATCGCCTCCATCGAAGGCAAAATCGGCGAACCCATGCCCCGGCCGCCCTATCCGGTGCAAGCCGGCCTCTTCGGCCTCCCGACGGTCATCAACAACGTCGAGACCTGGGCCAACGTCCCGGAAATCATCAACATGGGGCCTGAGTGGTTCGCGGCCATGGGCACCGAGAACAGCAAGGGCACCAAAGTCTTCTCCCTGGTGGGGGCGGTGAACAACACCGGTCTGGTGGAAGTCCCCATGGGCACCAGCCTGCGGCAGATCATCTTTGGCCTGGGCGGCGGCATCGCCGCCAACCGGGAGTTTAAAGCGGTCCAGACCGGCGGCCCTTCCGGCGGCTGCATCCCGCCCCAATTTCTGGACCTGCCGGTGGATTATGACAGCCTGCAGCAGGTGGGCTCCATCATGGGCTCCGGCGGCATGATCGTCATGGATAGCCATAACTGCATGGTGGACGTGGCCCGCTACTTCATCACCTTCCTCATGGAGGAGTCCTGCGGCAAATGTACCCCCTGCCGGGAGGGGTTAAAGCAGCTTTTGGCCATCCTCAACGAAATCACCACCGGCCACGGTGAGGAACACCACTTCGACCTGATGGAAGATATCTGCCAGACCCTGGCCACCGCCTCTCTGTGCGGCCTGGGGCAGAGCGCCGCCAACCCGGTGCGCAGCACCCTGAAATACTTCCGGGAGGAATACGAACGGCATATCCGGGATAAAAAATGTCCGGCCAAGGTCTGCCGGAAACTCCTGACCTACACCATTGATCCCAACGAGTGCACCAGCTGTCTGGCCTGTGTGCGGGAATGTCCGGTGGGCGCCATCAGCGGCCCCAAAAAGGAACCACAGGTCATCGATCAGGATATCTGTATTAAATGCGGCCTCTGCGTCGATGCCTGTCAGTTTGACGCGGTCAAGGTGGAATAAAAGAGCAGAAAAAGGGGCGAAGGAACCAGGGAGAACCGCTCGGCGGCATTTCCCTCCGCCCTTTTCCCTAAAAAAGCGGAGCATATCATGGGGGAAGTTAGTTTTTACATCAACGGTCTGTATACCACCGCCCCGGTCGGCACCACCCTCCTGCAGGCCGCCCGGTCTATGGATATCGAAATCCCGACCCTCTGTTATCACCCCGACCTCAAGTCCGAGGGGCAATGCCGCCTCTGTCTGGTGGAGATCGGCGAATGGCCCCAGACCCGGCTGGTCAACTCCTGCACCTATCCGGTGGAAAAGGGCTTAAAGGTTCAGACCCATTCCGACAAGGTCCTGCAGGCCCGCCGCCTGGTCCTGGAACTCCTCCTGGCCCGGGCCCCCAAAGCCGAAATCATCCAACAATTGGCCGCCGCCCACGGCGTCAGCCAGTCCCGCTTCGTCTCGGAGGATCCCGAGGAACTGTGCATCCTCTGCGGCCTGTGTGTCCGCACCTGCCGGGACATCGTCGGCGTCAGCGCCATCGGCATGATCAACCGCACCCCGGAGAAGATGGTCTCCACCCCGTTCAAAGAGCCCTCGGAGGCCTGCATCGGCTGCGGCTCCTGCGCCTTTGTCTGCCCCACCGGCGTCATCACCTATACCGAAAAAAACGGCATCCGCAGCATCTGGGGCCGTGACTTCGAACTGGTGGCCTGCGAATCCTGCGGCAGTTATATCGCCCCCCGGGCCTCCCTGGAGTATTGGGCCAAACAGACCGGCGACCCGGTGGAACGCTATTTCATCTGCCGCAACTGCCGGTAAAAATAGGGAAAAGGGATGAGGGAAAAGGGAAGAGGATAGGATTCAGGGAGATTGGGTAAGCAACGGGTACTGGGTAAATAATTTTATCATGGGGCGGGCCGGCGGCTCGCCCCCAACATTTTGGCCCTCCTGCCGACCGGCATTTTTTCCTCATCCCTCATCCCTTTTCCCTCTTCCCTATATCCAGCCTCACCGAGGCGGCGGCGGCGCCTGTCAGCAGCCGGGCTCCCCGGGATGGCCGCAGCAATCCTGCAGATGCCTGATCTTGAGCCAATTATTGCGCAGCAACAACCGGACTTTGGTCGTCCAGGGCTTAGGGCCGGCCAGGTTGCTGAAAAAGGCCTTCAGATCCGGCCGGGGCCGTTTGCTTTGACACATGGTATCCTCCTCTGCCGGGGGTTGGCGTTGCCAGCCACGCTCTGCCTCTGTGACAACTACTGCTGCCGCTCACCACAGCTCATCACCGGCCAACGTCCACTGCTTTCTGCCTACTGCCTACTGCCTACCGCCCTCTGCCCTCTGCCTCCTGCCCCTCAAACCTGCAGGGCGGCCAGGAGCTGCTCATGCAGCCGGCCGTTGCTGGCCGCCAGATTATCACTGCTCAGAGAAAACGGGGCGCCGTCGAAGGTAGACACCTTGCCGCCGGCTTCCTCCACAATGAGCACTGCCGCTGCGGTATCCCAGGGCTTCAGGCCTTCCTCCCAGAAGCCGTCCACCCGTCCCGCGGCCAGATAGCACAAATCGATGGCCGCCGAACCGGGCCGGCGCACTCCCTGGGCCTGGACCAGCAGCCGTCTGAGCCGGAGCATGGTCTCTTTCAGGCGCTCCGCCACATTGTAGGGGAAGCCGGTGGCCAGCAGGGCCCGATCCAAATCACCGATGGCCGACACCCGGATGGGGGCATCATTCAACCAGGCCCCCTGACCCTTCAAGGCCTCAAACAACTCATCCCGCAGTGGGTCGTAGACCACCCCATATTCCACCACCCCCCGGTGCTGCCAAGCGATGGAGACGCAGAACAGGGGGAAATTGTGGGCGAAATTGACGGTGCCGTCCAGGGGATCGATAATCCAGCGGCCCTGTTCCCCATCAGCGGTAAGGGCCGACAACCCCGCCTCTTCGGCCACAAAGCCCGATTGGGGAAAGGCCTGGGAGAGGCGGGCGACAATGAGCTCCTGACTCTGCAGGTCGCTCTCGGTCACCGGATCGTGGCGACCCTTCAAGGTAATCTCGTGCCGCTGGGCAAAATTGCGCCCCAGCAAGGCCCCGGCCTCCCGGGCCACCTCCCGGGCGGTTTGACGAATCTGGGATAACACACTTCCTCCTGCCACCTGAGATTGCCTGAGCAATCTTTTTTGACAATTCCAAGAAATAAGTTTATAAACCAATGGCAGGCCGTTGACAACCGCGTTTCCGGCGGTCCCACCGGCATGTGCCGAATACAATTATTATCCCCCTGATGAAGAACAGATGGTTTGGGTTTTCCAGCTGCCGGTTATCGGTATGCGGAAAAAACTTTTCAGGGGGAAACTCCGCGGCCTACGCCATAGAAAAAGATAGAATGGCGGGCACGGCGTCCTCTAACTTTATTTTCTTGTTAATTACCATGACTTATAAAAGTCACCCGCAAACCAGGGAAATACAGGTTGCTGCCATTGGCTACCTTGGGCGGGCACGGAGGCCCGCCCCACTAACAGAGAGCCTACAAGAGAAGCTCTTCCGGAAACTGGAAACCGGAAACCGATTTTTCTGACAACTAACAACTGGCCACTGACAGCTGACAATCGGCAACTGCCTACAGTAATGTCTGATCTCCCCGCCTCTCGTGATATGTTCCAGAAAAGATCCCAGGTTCTCGGGCTGGGGGCTATTTCCCTATTGGCTCTCCTGGTCCGTATCGTCTGGCTCATGGCCTGCCGCCAAGAGTATGGCCATGATGCCATCCGCTACCTTTGGATCAGTGAGCATGTCTTTTTTAGGGAATGGGATCGCCTCCCGCAGCTGTTCACTGCCCCCCTGCTGCCGTTGATAGTGGGCATGTTGTCGTGGCTGACGGGGGATGTGCTCTGGACCGGCCGGATTTTTAGCCTCCTGGCCAATACCCTGGCCGTTATCCTGGCCACGGTGCTCATGCTTCGCCTCATCCCGGAACGGCCGATTTTGGCTTGGCTCACCGGACTGGGATTGGCCCTGAACCACGTCTGGGCCAGCATGGCCCCCTTTGTCATGACCGACAACCTCTTTTTTGCCATTATGATCGGCCTCCAGATCGTCATGGTACAGTTATTACAGAAGCCGTCCTGGCCGGCCGGGATGCTTTACGGCGGCCTCTGGGCCTTGCTCTATCTGACCCGGGACAACGGTCTCTATTGCGGCGGCGTCATGTTGGGAGTAATAATTATTGCCTATTGGCGACAAATAGCCGGCATGAAGGATAAGTTAAAACAGATTATCAGGGTAACCGTTGCTATTTCCCTTATTTTCATACCTATTGTCAGCCTTTGGGTTTATATTAATTATTGCACTTTTAACATCGTCTCCCTGAGCGAAAGTTGGCGGTTTTATTTCCATTGGGTCCAGGCCGAGCGCCAGGGGGACCATCCACTGAAATACTACGGGGGCGGAGTTGGACCATTCCGCTACCGGCCGTACGAATATATGGAATACACCCGGGTGCCCCTGCCGGATGACGCCCGTTATCCCCAGGAAATATCCCAGGATTTTTTCAATAATTTAAAGTTAAGATTGTTAGGATTGCCCCGCAACCTTCATTTTGCCGGCAAAGAAGTGAAGCTGATTATTCTTCCGGCTGTTATCGGATTATATTTGATCTTTTGGGGAAAATATTTTCAGGGTCTGCCGAAAAATAATCTTGGAATTATCCTGACAGCAAACCTAATTCTCTTGATTTCTCACCTCCTGGCCTTGGTAAGGGAGTCCCGTCATATCGCCTGGTTTTTCCCCTGGATCTATCTGGGGTTATCTGCGGCTGGGCTCTATGGCTGGGATTTTCTCCGCAGTAGAGGGTACCAGAAGTCACTGAGACTCTTTCTATCTGGACTGTTTGTCCTGGCATACGCCTTTCTCTTGCTCTATCCCGACTATTTTAAGGAACTGCCGCGGAAACTGCGGATGGCCGGGACGCCGCATCTTTATCAATTATCCTCGGAATATATTTTAAAGAATTTCGGCCCGGGCGCAGTCATCAGTTCCCGTCATCTGGAAATCGTCTACCGGAGTCGGGGGCTGGCCATCGGTCTGCCGGAGGGAGATGCCGCCGAAATCATCGAATGGCTCTATCTGGGCGGGGCAGATTTCTTATTATTTACCAATAAATTTCCCCGCACCAGCGCCCAGGACGTTTTTTGGGGGGATCCCGGCCAGATCTCCCGGCTCTATCCCGAGCTGGAGTTAGTGGCAGAGTTCCATGCGGAAAACCGCGTCTACCCCCAGCATGGCCGGCTCTTCCGCTTCCGTCCGGACCCGGTGCATTTCTCCCGGCTGCAGGAACGATATCCCTGGGCTGGCAGGCGGCCAACGGCCCCCGGCTCCCTGGCGGTACCGGCCCGTTAGCTTACGGGAACCACAGCCTCTAACTCATGATTGCCAAAACGATGGGAGTCTGCTCAGCCATGTCAAACAAGCCTCCTGCCCGAGTACTCCTGGTCTCCTATGGTCCCACCCCCCCTTTGGCGGAATCTATGGCAGCGGCCTGGAAACATCTGGGGAGTGACACCACGATATTTCATTCCTGGTTATGCAACACCAGTTACGATCGTTTCATTATTCATCCTATCAATCATTATGCCCGTGTTTTCAGATTAGTTCCGAAAAATACCAATCTATTTGAAGGCCATCCCAAATCCCACAAGGAATGGCGAAGCCGACAATTACTTAAATTAGCGGTTGACTTTAAGCCGGATTTAATTGTCATCACCGGGGTGCAGCGTTTCAAACCTGATATTTTGGAAATGTTACATCAGTTAACCACCGTCTTTTACTGGTTTACCGAATCGGAGGGCCGTTTTGACGAAATCGCCCCGGAATTGAAATACTATCATCAGATTTATTTCTTCTCCTCGGCGGCTTTGGCCCGGGCTCGGGACCTGGGCTACAGCAATGTGGGATTCCTGCCGCCGGCGGTGGATACCAACCGGTTCCGGCCGCTGCCGGAAGTGGAGCGTTATGACTGGTGTTTTGTGGGCCAGTGGCACGAACGTCGGCAGCGGTATGTGGAAGGGTTGGCCAACATCTCCCATAACTTTGTTATTTACGGCAGTCGCTGGCGCAAACACAACTGGCTGCGTCCGGTCATTTGGCGTCGGATAAAAGGGCAGGGCATCTGGGGGGACGACGTAGTGCGCCTGTATAATCAGACCAGAGTGGTAATAAATATTTCGGTCTGGGGCAGCGGCGCCAAGGGTGGTACCGGGGCCAATTCCCGTCTGGTGGAAGTGCCCGCCTGCCGGGTCTGCCTCCTCAGCGATTACAATCCCGATGCCGAACTCTTGCTGCAACCGGGAAAAGAATTTATCGGCGCGCAGAATCTGGCCGAAATGCAGGCAAACTTGGCGGATTTATTGGCAAATCCAGAAAAACGCCGCCGGATCGCGGAAAACGGCTATAATAAAGCCCAGACGGTCTGGTCTTATAATGACCTGGTGGCCCGGCTCTGTGCCGATTGGCAGGCCCGACGGGGCTAACCCGGCCTCTGCCGCCGGCAGGAATATTGCCGGCCAGCGGCCACGCACAACTGCAAACGAGAGAATACGGCGGAGGAAAGCGTGGATACCGAGCTTCCTGTTATCCCTGTCTTGAAGCCTAGTTATGATGACCAAGAGATCGCCGCAGTGGCCGAGGTCATCCGCAGCGGCTGGGTGGGCTTGGGACCCAAGACCCAGGAGTTTGAAGAAAAATTTGCTAGTTATATCGGCTGCGATTTTGCCGTGGGTACCAATTCCGGGACGGCGGCCCTCCATTTGGCCCTGCTCTCCCTCCAGCTCAACCCCGAAGACGAAGTCATCGTCCCCCCCATTACTTTTGTGTCAACGGTGCATGTGGTACGATACTGTCAGGCCAAACCGGTTTTCGGTGATGTTTGCCCCGACACCTTAAACATTGATCCCGCCGACATAGAGAGAAAACTGACTCCCCGGACCAGAGCGGTCATGTGCGTCCATTATGGCGGGCATCCCTGTGATCTGGACGCCATCTTGGAGCTCACCGAGCCTCGGGGCATCCAAGTTATTGAAGACGCCGCTCATGCCTGCGGGGCTTTGTACAAGGGGCGTAAGATCGGCAGCATTTCCGAGCTCACCTGTTTCAGTTTCCATGCCGTTAAAAATCTGGCCATGGGAGAGGGCGGCGCCATCACGATGAATTCTGACTGGTCGGCAAGATTCTTCCGGGAAATGCGGTGGTTAGGTATCACTAAAGATACTTATAGCCGTACGGTGACCGAAAAAGTTTATGCCTGGAGATATTGGGTGGATAAACTCGGATATAAATATCATCTCTCTGATCTCGCCGCCGCCATCGGAATTATACAACTGCAGAAACTCGAAGCAAATAATGCCAAACGCCGGGCCTTGGTGGAAAGATATAACCAGGCCTTTGCCCAGTGTGATTATCTGGAGACGCCCGTGGAGCATGATTATGCTAAAAGTTCCTGGCATCTCTACGTGATAAAACTTCCCCATCTGCGCTGGCGAGACGGCCTCATTAAACATTTAAAAGAACACAGAATCAGCCCGGGAGTCCATTACTATCCAATTAATTTACATCCTTATTATAGTAATATCAAAGCTGAAGTTCCGGTGGCCAACGCTGTTTGGAAAAGAATCCTGACGTTACCTCTTTATCCCGATCTTACCTATGAAGAGCAAGATCGGGTCATCGATGCCGTAATTTCCTTTAAATTATGACTGCGGAAATAAAAAATACATTGTTGGAGATACCGGGGGAGAGAATTTCTCTGCGCGCCTTGCGGCACGGCGATATCGAATTAATCAGACAATGGCGCAACCAGGAACATATCAGGAAGTGGTTTAAATTCAGCGGCATTATTTCAGAGGCACAGCAACAACAATGGTGGGAGGGATACCGTCAGCAAGACAACGACCTGATGTTTATCATTTGGCACAAAGAGCAAGCCCGCCCTTTGGGAACAATCGCCCTGTATCATATTGACCTGCAAGCCGGCTCGGCGGAATTCGGGCGGCTGATCATTGCCGCGGCCGGTGATCGAAGCCAGGGATTCGCCAAGGAGGCCTCAATGACCCTCATCGACTGGGCCTGGCGCCATCTGCCGCTGAGAAAAATATTTCTCGAAGTCCGCCATAATAATATTGCCGCGGTCAATCTTTACAAGAGCCTGGGGTTTATGGAAACGGGACGCCGGGATGATTTTATCACCATGGCATTAACGGCTGGACCGCAGGGATAACCCACACCGACCTGTTACTTGGGGCTGAAGACCCCTCAGAATGGCATGGCGTCCTGGAGACTCGCCTTCATCACTCTTTTTCTGCCAGTCTGGCCAGAGCGCGGGACAGGATAAAGAGCACCAGTATGGCTGCCGCCCAGATGCCCAACAGATAGGCCACCAGCAGGGGCATGCTGGCAATGGTCACGGTGCTGTTGAAGATATGGATCAGGGGATAGTTGGTCAACAATAATCCCAAGCTGAAACAGATCAGGCACCAGGCCCGCAGGCGGGCTGCCCGGCGGGACTTAGTGGCTTCTTCCGGTGGCAACATACCCTGCCTCCGTCTTGGTGATTTTTCCGGCCCGGAGCAGCCGCGCCAGGTGTTTGCCCAGCATCTGCCTCTCAATATGATCGTAGACAAAATCCGGCTCCATGGGTTTGCGGTAAATCAGGCGCCGGGAGACCAGTTCCGTTAGGGTGCGAGGCTGCGGCAGCAGTTTGAGCAGTTCGGCCTCCCGGTCAAAAATTACCTGGCGGAACTGCCGCAGGGCCAGCCGGCCGGCCTCGGCAGTAAAGACCCCCTGGCCATGAGCGGTGAGATAGATCTGGGCCGGCACGGCTTCCAAGCGCTCCAGGGAGGCCAATAGGGCGTCCAGATCCGAGGTAAGATCGCCATACCAGGGGCCGAAGGAGGTCAAATCAATATCCGCCAAATGGAGTATACCCTGGTCAGGGAAATAAAAACAACTATGGCCCGGCGTGTGACCCGGGGTGTGCAACACCTGCAGTCGGGTGCGGCCGAAGGAGAATTCCGTACCTTCTGTGAAGGTCTGGACCTGAGGTCGGGGTCGAAAGGCAAACTCCGTCTCCAGGGTCCGCCGCCAATAGGTCAAATAGTCGGGATCGGTCAGCCCCATATGGGCGGCCACGCCGGCGAAATGGGCGAAGGCCTCGGTCTCCAGGGCGGGCACCCAGAGATGGTCGTCAGGGAAAAAAGTGAGATATTTCTGATGGTCCTCATGGAAATGGCTGACCAACACCGCGGCCAACCGGGGGTCTTGGGCCAGATGTCGGCAGATATCCCGGTGGGAACTGGGGTCGATAACCGCCAACACCTCATCAGCAATGACCAGCGTGTTGCAGTAGGGATACTTCCCCTGGCGGTTTCCCCTGATCAAGGTGATGGGCCCGAAGGCCACGCTTTCCATCTGATCTAACCCCAAGGTCAATCTGCCGTCCCCATGTCAGGCCGGGCCGGGAGGTAATGCTGCCCGCCGGCTGCGTTGGCATCCCTCCGTTCCAAGCAGGAACGGCCACGGCCTGGTGGCCCACTGGACACCATGATCACCGCCCCCTGCCGGCGGCCAGGTCGGGCTCCCGGTCTCTTCGACCGGCTAAAGGGTCTTAAGAATATCCTTAGCCATGTAAAGAACCCGATACTTCTGCCGAAGAACTGTTTCCAGCTGCTGCAAGGCCTCCGGGGCCAGATCGCGGATGCGGATATAAACATTGCGATACCCCTCCGGGGCCATGTCGGTGGAGCTGAGGATGCTGACGATGCGCCCCCCATATTCCCGCATGGTATCGGCCACTTCTTTGATGGAGCCGGGACGGTCCTCCAGCGAAAAGGCAAACTGCACCCCACCTTTGTAAATCCCGGTGATGTTGACAAAGGCCCGGAAAATATCGGACTGGGTGATCACCCCCACCAGCTCATTCTTCTGATCCAGCACCGGCAATCCCGAAACCTTGTGCTCCAGCATGATGACCGCCGCCCGCTCCACCGTTTCATCGGGGTGGATGGTCAGGGGATTTTTGGTCATGATCTCTTTTACCTTGATCTCGGCCAACAGGTAATAGAGTTCATGGACATCTAATGTCGTGGCTTTGGAGGGTGAAGCTTCCTTCAGGTCCCGATCGGAGACAATCCCCACCAGAGAGCCGCGAGCCATCACCGGCAGGCGCCGGATGCGGTTTTCTTTCATGATATGCAGGGCCTTCATCATCGAGGTGTTCTCATCGATGGCGATGACGTCGGAGCTCATCCATTCCCGGACCAACATGGCAATCTCCTTCACAGCAAGGGTCGGTGGTCTGTAATCAGTGGCATCAGCACCTCTGGGGTGCTCCTGTAAGTTTGATCTCAACGTTGCAGGGTTTAGGCGGTGTCATTCCTGCCCGGCCATCTCGGCGGCGGCCGCTGCTTCCGGTGGGCGCCCCCTGGGCCCCAGTGCCAGCTCCTGGTCCCGACATAACCGGATGATGTTCTCTCGGTGACGCCAGAGGATCAGAGCCGACAGAACCGCACTCAGGCCCAGATAGGTCTTGGAGGCGACCAGCAGTCCCACCAGGGGGGGCAGGGCCCAGGCGGTAGCCAGGGAGGCCACGGCCGAGATGTGCCATCGCTGCAGGATTAAGGCGTAGAGCCCGGCCAGTGCCACGGCGGTGGGCGGAGAGATGACCAGCACCACGCCGAAGCTGGTGGCTACGGCCTTGCCGCCCCGGAAACCCAGATAGAGGGGCCAGATATGACCGGCTACGGCCGCCAGGCCCACCCCCGCCACCGCCGCCTCGTGCCATCCTCCCAGATCTGTCAGGCCGAAGCGGGCCAGGAAGACCGGGACAGCCCCTTTGAGGACATCCCCGAACAAGGTAAAGGCGCCGGCATTGCGGCCCAGCAGCCGGTAAACGTTGGCGGCACCGATGTTGCCGCTCCCCGCCGTCCGGGGATCGGGCCCCCCCATCAGCTTGGCCACCACCAAGCCGAAGGGGATGGAGCCCAGCAGATAGGCACTCAGCAACAGGAAGAGAAAATAACCCATACCGTTTATCCTATATTAATTAAAGAATTTTTAGCATATTCAGGGCAAAAAGACAATTAAAGATTGACCCGGCTGCGGCTGGGGCCAGAAAAAATCTGGATGACGCCGCCCTTGACAAAAACGGTGTCTTAACCTACCCTAGTCCCATGTCGGCGGTATCCGTCCCCTCTACTCCTTCAGTGCTGGCGGTGACCAGGGACTGGCCCCAGGGCTCGGCCTTGAGGACGGTGAGAATTGTGGCTGCACAGAGACCATGCTGAAACTTCCCCCCTTTCTTCCCATCCTGATGGTGTTGCTGCTGTTGGCCGCCCCAGGTTGGCCCCAATCCGAAGAAGATACCGAGGCTGTCCCTCTGGTTGTCCACGCCATCCGGTTCAGGGGGAACCGGACCCTGGCCACCAGGGAGCTGGTCCGGGAGCTGGTCACCCCTCGGCCGCAGCGGCTCCGCTGGAAGGCCCCGCCGGTCTTCCGTCCCGAAGATGTGGTGGAAGATCAGGAACGCCTCCAGGCTGCCTACCGCCGGGCCGGGTTTTATCATGCCGAGATCACCCCGGAGGTGAGCCACCACCTGGGGGCGGTTACCATCCTCTGGCAGATCCAGGAGGGCCCCCCGATCACCGTTCAACACTTGGAAATGAGCGTGGTGGACTCGCCGCAGCTGCAGGCGGCCCTGTGGGAATTAGCCCATAAGGGCCCCCTGTCTCTGGGAGAGCGCTTCACGGAAAAGGCCTTTGATACCCTCAAGAAGGAGATGGTCAGCTACCTCATGGATCGGGGCTATCCCAAGGCCCGGGTGGAAGGGGAGGTCCTGATTGATCCGGGGGAAAATACCGCGGCTATCTATCTCCAGGTCTGGCCGGGGCCTTTTGCTACGTTCGGTCCCATCCGGGTCCAGGGACAGGAGGCCACCCCCGAAGCCCTCATCCGCCGGGCCCTGCGGTTCCGCCCGGGGGAGCCATTTTCCCTGGCCCAGCTCATTGCCAGTCAGGAGCGCCTCTATGAGATGGACCTGTTCCGGAGCGTAACGGTCACCCCCCAGGAAGTGCCCGCCGACCAGACCGAGATCCCCATCCTGGTGGATGTAAGCGAAAAGAAGCCGCGGTCCCTAAAATTGGGGGCAGGATATGGGAGCTGGGACCAATTCCGGGCCCGAGCCGTCCTGCGTTATCGCAACCTGGGGGGCGGGGGCCGCATCCTGGAAATGGGAGGCAAATACTCCCGGCTGGACACCCGCCTGGAGGGCTCTTTTTTCAACCCCATGTTTTTCGGTGCCAACCTTGACCTGATCTGCAATGCCGGCTTCCTCCGCCGCAATTATCCCTCCTTTTCCGACCGGGCCTTTTACAGCCGGACCCTGCTGGAGAAGGAAGTGGCGGCCCGGACCAAAGTCTACGTGGGGCATGGCCTGGAATTCGCCCGCCCCTTCGGCATCACCGACCTGGCATTGCAACTGCTCCGGGAGACCCGCTCCGACAAGTTATATACGGTCAATATGATCCTCTGGGGGCTGACCCGGGATACCGTGGATAATCCCGCCGATCCCCAAAAGGGTGGGCAGTTCTATCTTTTGGGGGAATTGGCGCCCGACGTGATTTCGCCCCAGATTCAATTCGTGCAAGGAAGCATCGAAGGGCGGCGTTACCAGAACCTGGGAATAAAACACCTGACCCTGGCCGCCCGGCTGAAATTCGGCCTCATCCCGCCCATCCAGGGAACGGCCCAGATCCCCATCTTCCGGCGCTTTTTTGCCGGCGGCCCCGGCAGCATGCGGGCCTATCGCCTCTACTACCTGGGGCCCCGGGACCAGGCCGGCAATCCCCTGGGGGGTGAAGCCATCTTCCTGAGCAACCTGGAACTCCGCTTTCCCCTATTCCGGGAATTCCACGGCGTCGGCTTTATGGAAGCCGGCAATGTGTATTACAAGGTAAAGAATACCGATTTGGGCCAGTTAAAATACGGCGCCGGTTTTGGATTGCGCTACCAGACCCCCATAGGCCCCATCGGTGTGGAATTGGCCTGGCCCCTTAACCCCATCAACCGCCACCAAGATACCTACCAAGTCATGTTCAATATCGGCCACTCCTTCTGATCCGGGAACCGGCGGGATGGTCGGCGCAGCACCACCCCGATAATACCCGGGGACAGCCCGGGAAAAATTTTTTTGACATTTTCTCAAGGTTTTTCCCCTCCTGCCATTTTTTCCTGAACTAATTTTTCTTTTTGTGCAATTTTTGGCGAAAAGAAGAGATCGGAGGAGTTCCCGGCCTCCGTCGGCCTCCGGCCCCCTGCGGCATAAGTATAAGATTATAATTATTATTATTGATCACGTATTTTCAGAGGGTTGCTTATCTAGGCATGAGCGCAGACATTTCCGTCGGCCCGACCCCCGCGTTAGGGGACTTCCGGGCAACGGCTGCTAAGGTAAAATTCAGCCTCAGCGTCTTTGACAGGATCAGAGGTTCTGCATATAAATGTTCCTACCCGAATCGGAACTCCCCCTGCACCTTGCTAATCGCTGGAACCTGGGTAGCCGCAGGATAATTGCCGCAGATGTGGGCACAGGCAATTATTGTAAAATATTTTATAAATATTTTGACTAATTATGCCCTCCATCGGTGCTGCCGGAGAATAAGGGCTGGAACTGGGATCACAATCCTTTGGGGGCAGGGAGGAACGAATGGTTGACAGCCGGCTCGGCGGGGCCGGCCTTGGGACAGTACCTGCTGAAAAGACTTTCTCCGGGAACCGGCAGCACTCTTTTCTTGGTGATTGCCATGACTGGGGGGCAGCCGCGAACTATGGAAATAAGGGTTGTTGCCATTGGCTAGCTTGGGCGGGCGCGGAGGCCCGCCCCACTAAAAGGGAGGCTCTTCCGGAAATTGGAAACCGGAAACCGTCTGACCACTGGCAACTGACCACTTTGTTTTCTAAATAATTGCCATGAATAAAAAAATCTCCCGCGAACCATGAAAATACAGTTCGCTGCCATTGGCTAACCTGGGCGGGCACTTCAGGCCCGCCCCACTAACAGCAAAGCTCTTCCGGAAACTGGAAACCGGAAAACAGTTATCATGAGCCTTCGGCTCAGCTGAGATCATGAAAACCAGTGAAGCAGGCTTCCCTGCACAGGCAAGCATCATTTTCAGAACAGAAACCGATTTTTCTGGCCACTGTATTTTCTAACTGATTTGGTTTAGTTCCCCTCCCCCGTTCGGGGAACAGGGTTGGGCTGAGGGGATTCAATCAAGGCTTGTTGAGAGGAGGGCAACGGGTTATCGCCAGACAGTGAGCTTGAGGCAAAGTTGCAGAGATATCCTGTAACTACCGATTGTTATCTTCCCTGGACGGTAGAGGCGTGGTCGTTATCTCCATGGTGGCGGAGGGGAGCGCCACCCTCCGGGCTCAGGAACGAGCCGGAGGCGGATGGGGAAAACGTTTCAGGACAGGAGCGACTATGGAGAGTCATTGGGAACAAGTTAAGGAGATTTTCAAGGAGAGATTATCAGCCTCGGCCTATCAGCTCTGGATAGAACCCCTGCAGGTAAGCATATCGCCGGAGGGGGAGATCAAGCTTGGGTGTCCCAATCCCTTTTTCCTGAATTGGGTGCAATCTCATTATCTTGCCGATATTCAGCGGGAGTTTCAGGCCCTCTGTGGCGCTGCCAGTACGGTCACCCTGCACCTCTGCAAAGCTGAGCGCCAGACTGAAGCAGCCGCCAAGACCCGGCAACTGGTCTTACCCTATATCGCCAAACCCAATGGTTTTTCCCGTCTCCTCAATCAGAATTTTACCTTTGAACGCTTTGTGGTGGGTGCTTCCAATCGATTGGCCTTCCAGGCCTCCCGAGCTTTGGCCAGCGACGATACGGTCTTTAGCCGCACCCTCTTTTTGGCGGCCCCGTCGGGTTTGGGCAAAAGCCATCTCTCCCAGGCTGTGGGGAACTATATCCAGACCCATTTCCGGCGGCAGGGCATCCTGTATCTGACGGCCGAGGATTTTGCCAACGAGATGGTGGCGGCCTTGCGGCAGGGTACCATGCCCCAGTTTAAGGAGAAGTTTCGGCGTCAGTGTGATACCCTGCTGTTGGAGGGAGTGCATTTTCTTAGCGGCAAGGAGAGGATTCAGGCCGAGTTGTGTTATACCCTGGATTTTCTGGCGGACCAGAACAAGAAGTTGGTTTTCACCAGTGCTTATCTCCCGGCGGAGATTCCGCAGCTGCGCCAGGAACTGCTGTCCCGCTTCAGCGCCGGGGTGATCACCCCCATCGAGCCGCCGGATTTTGCCACCCGGGTGAATATTCTCAGTCGCAAGGCGGCGGAACGGCAGATCCAGGTACCCCGGGAAGTCCTGGAGCATCTGGCCACCTATCTGACCCAGGACGTGCGCCAGATGGTCAGCGCCCTGGAGAATCTCCTCTTGAAGGCCACGACGTTGCAGATGCCCGTTAATTTAGAGCTGGCCGACCAGGTCCTGCGGGACTTTCAGGTGGCCCGCCAGCGGCTGCGTATCGAGGACATCCAGAAGTTGACCGGCGGGATATATCGGGTGAGTCTGGAAGAGATGCTCGGCAAGTCCCGGCGCAAGCAGGTGGTGAAGGCCAGGAACCTGGCCATCTATCTCTGCCGGACCTATCTCCAGAAGAATATCAGAGAGCTGGCCCGGTCTTTCCGGCGGACCCATTCCACGGTGCTCCATTCCCTGGAGTGTATTGACCGCAGCCGCAAAACCTCTCCCAGTTTTGCCGCCGAACTGGCCTTCTTGGAAGAAAAGCTGCAGACCTCGCCCCGGTGGCAGGAGTGCGTCAAATCCCCTTTCCCGGCTGCGGCCTCAGAATGACCGGCCGTCTTCCGGGGCGTGGCGGATTACCTTCCCCTCGACGATGAAGACGATGTCTTCACAGATATTGGTGGCCAGATCGGCGATGCGCTCCAGGTTGCGGATGATGATGATATAATGGACGGCCCGCATCACCGCCGGGGTATCTTCCAACATAAATTTCAATAACCTTTGGATATAGGCATCATCCAGGGTGTCCACTTCCACATCCCGCTGCCAGACCTGGAGGGCCAACTGGGGGTCCTGTTTTACAAAGGCGTCAATGCCATTGCGGACCATTTCCAGGGCCAGTTCCGCCAGATGGCGCAGGTCAACGGGCAGATTGAGGGGCTCCCGCTGATTCAACTCCAAGGCCCGTTCGGCGATGTTCACGGCCTGATCGGCTATCCTCTCTAAATCGGTGACGATCCGCATGGCGGCCGTGATCAGCCGCAGGTCCCGGGCCAAAGGCTGCCTGAGGGCCAAGAGCCGCAGGCACTGTTCGTTGATGGCGTTTTCCATGGCGTTGATGGCCCCGTCGCCCATAATCACAGCCTCTGCCGCCTGGGAATCGCGCTGGAGGACCGAATCAATGCTGCGGCGCACCGCCTCTTCCGTGGCCTGGGCCATCTCGATCAGATTCTTTTTCAGCTCCCCCAATTCCCGGTCAAAATGCCTCTCCATACCCAGCTCCTCCAGTTGGGCCGGCCCGACCCGGCCGGAACCCTGAACTCCACCGCTATCAGCCTTAATTATATACCACGCCGTCCCGATTTTGGTGCTGGAAACTTTCCCCTTACCCAGGGCTTCAGGGAGCGGTCGCCTATTCTTCCAAGGATGACGTTGCGGGGGAGGAGGTGGCTTCCCAGCCGGTGGCCTTGACAAGGGCTGGAGAGTGAGATAAATAAAATTGGGCAAGCACGAAGTTTGCCCCTGAAAGCAGTTATTGTTAGAAAACCAGGCCACGAAGGCAGGAACCTCCCAGTTTTTGCCGTCGTGGTCTTTTTTTTTGGGGAGGGGAAGAGAATTAAAGCAAAATGAGGCAAGAAGGGAGGGGTGGAACTCCGGCCAAGAAATCCCCACCCCTCCCCTGGACCGCGCCTCGCTATCAAGGTACGGCCCTTTTTTGTTGTAGCAGAAAATGGGCCGAAGCACAAATTTTCAGGAGGATGGAGGAATGCAGCGGCTTCGGCAAAAATTATGGGGAATGTGTATCTTCTGCCTGGCCTGGGGAGTCTGGGTCAGCCCGCTGGGGGCTGATACCAAAGTGGGCGAGGACCCGCCGGTAGAAGTAACGGCGGAACCGGATGCCGGCCAGCCGGCGGCACCAGCAAAGGAGAAGGTGGAAAAAATCGAGGGTATCTTTATTACCGCCACCAAGACACCCCGGAATCCCGACGATATCCCGGCCAGCATCACCATTATCACTTCCCAGGATATCCAACGGCAGAATATCCAGACCGCGGATCAGGCCCTGCGCCAGGTGCCCGGCACCTTCGTCCGCCGGGGCAAGGGCTGGGCCGACACCCTGGCCAGCGTCAATCTGCGGGGCTTTCCCGGGGCGAATCAGACGCGCACCTTGGTGCTCTTGGACGGCCAGGACGTGAGTACCAACTATACCAATCAGTTCAGTTGGACAGCCATCCTGCCCGAAGATATTGACCGCATTGAGGTGGTCCGAGGGCCGTTTTCCGCCTTGTACGGCGGCAACGCCATGGGCGGGGTTATCAACGTCATCACCAAAACGCCGGAAAAATTGGAGATGACCGGCAACTTCGGCTACGGCAGGTATGATTCTCTCACCTATTATCTCAGCGCCGGCGATAAATTATGGGATCAGCTCAGTTTCAAAGCCAGCTACCAATACCGCTACACAGCGGGCTATCCCGCCAATCTGGTCACCCGCACGGCCAGCGCCGGGGCCGCGGCGGTCCAGTCCGTGGGCTGGCAGCCCACCAATACCACCACGGGGGGCCCCACCTATGTAATCGGCGACACGGGCAGCAATTCCTATGATACCCATGCCTTCGGGGGGAAACTCCGGTGGACCCCGGCTGACGGCCACAAGGTGGATTTTAATGTCCTGTTGGCCTGGAATGAATACGGCTACGGCCTCTGGAATACTTACCTGCGGGATGCCGCCACCGGTCTGCCGGTCTATTCCGGTACCCTTGGTCTGGCCGGGACCGGTCTCCGGTTCACCACCCTGCGGGAGGGGGCCTTTCTCTCCGGGGAGGGGCGGGAGCATACTGCCATTTACAGTCTGATCACCGAGCACCGGCTCACGGAGCAATTTCTTCTCAAATTCCGGGCCGGCCTCACCAATCAGCCCCACAACTGGTACACCACCCCCAGCTCCACCAACGCGGCCACCACCTATAAAGGGGGCCCCGGCTCCCTGAGTATTAGCCCCAGCAAGGCCTGGAGCTTTGAATTGCAGGGAGAGTATGTCTGGGGCAGCAAGCAGATCATCACCGGGGGGATGGTGTATAAGACCGGCGCCGCCTGGTCCAAGGAATATGACCTGCCCAATTGGCGGGACCCCGATGCCAAGGCCGACATGGTCCGTTTCTCCCAGGGGCGGGACCGGACCTTGGCCTTCTATCTTCAGGATGAGATCATCTGGCACCCCCAATTCAGCACCGTCATCGGCGGCCGCTTTGACTGGTGGGAGACCTATGGCGGAGTCTACCAGGCCGCAGCGGCTGACCCTGTTACCTACCAGCCGGCCCGCAGCCAATCCTACTTCAGCCCCAAGATCGCCTTTCTCTATCGCCCGCTGGATCGGATGTCCTGGCGGGCTTCAGTGGGCATGGCCTTCCGGCCCCCCAATATTTATGAACTCTACCGCACCTGGCGATCCTCCACCGGTACTCTCTATCAGGGAAATCCCAACCTGAATCCGGAGACCACCCTGTCCTGGGAGATCGGCACGACCGTGAAGCCTCTTGATGGCACAGTGTTTACGGCCACCTTCTTTGATAATTATGTGGACGACTTGATCTATCGGGTGCCCGATCCCAAAGACCCCACAGGCAGGGACCAAATTTATGCCAATGCGGCCAAAGCCCGGATCATGGGGGTGGAAATGGAGCTGACCCAGAAGGTCAGCGATTGGCTGGAAGTCTTCGGCAACATGACCCTGGTGGACCCCCGCATCAAGAAAAACCCCAATAACCGCTATTCCGAGGGCAAGAACATCACCTTTAGCCCCCGGCAGCAATATAATTTCGGCCTGAATGCCAACTATTGGATCTTTAACGGCAACCTCACCGGGCGCTATGTCAGCAAGGTCTACTCCCGGGATGACAACTGGGATACCCGGCGGGGGGTTTACGGCGGCTATGATCCCTTCTTTACCATGGATATGAAGATCACCGCCAAGCCGGTGAAATATCTCACCCTGGCTTTTGCGGTGGATAACCTGCTCAACAGGGAGTATTTCTACTACTACCTGACGCCGGGCCGGACCTTCTGGTTTGAAGTTACTACGAGATATTAAAGAAAAGGGCTGGACGAGGCTGGCCCCGGTCCTGCTTCTGGGGCTGGGGGGCCTGCTGTGGTTGGCACCGGCTGGGGCCGGCCAAGCTGAGGTAGGGCAGCCGGCCCGGAGGGTGGTCCTCTATGAGGTTTACGAGATGGCCGCCGCCCTCAACCCCTGGGAGCGCGTCGCCGGCATCTCGACCTATGCCAAAGAAAACGATCTGCTGCAGCGCTTGTTGCCCAACCTGGCGGAGATGCCGGCCCCCGGTTCCGGTTTTGTCATCAATGTGGAGGCCCTCCTGGCTTTAAAGACCGATCTGGTGGTCACCTGGTCCCGGAAACCCGAGGCCCTGGAATTCCTGCGCCGACAAGGAATCAAGGTCCTGGCCGTCTATCCGGAGAGCATTGCCGATCTTCTGGAGGTCCTGGCCCATTTGGGCCAGGTCTTCGCCTGTCCGGAGCGGGCCGCCACCGTAGCCGCCGCCATGCAGGAGAACCTGGCGGCGGTGGCCCAGTGTCGCCAACAGCGGCGGGCCGGGGTGCCGGCCCCCCGGGTGGTCTGGCTCTGGGGCAAACCCACCACCATCAACGGCAACCGGGGCGTGACCGCCGATCTCATCCGGATCGCCGGGGGGCGGAATCTGGGTGAACACCTGGACGATCTCAACCGGGATATCTCCATGGAGGAGATGGTGGCTCTGGATCCGGAAGTGGTCCTCATCTGGGGGTCAGCGGTATACAGCCCGGAAACCCTCTATAACGACCCCAAATGGCAATCCGTCAGCGCCGTGAAAAACCGGCGTGTTATCAAACTGCCCCGGCAATCCACCTGGTCTCCCCGGGTGGTGGACCTGGCCTGGCTGATGCTCCGGACCTTTTATCCAGGGGTGGTCTCCCCGGAAGAATTGGCCGCCAGGCTGGAAGCCTATTATCGGGCAGTATTCGGCATCCCATGGCCAGGGGAGACGCCATGAGTCGCAGTTGGCTCTGTTGGGGGCTGCTCCTGTCACCGCTGCCGGCGGCGCTGTTGGCCCTGCAGTTCGGCGCTTATCCCATTTCCCCCGGGAAAGTCTGGCAGATCCTTGGCCTGCCGTTGGGGCTGGGCCAGCCGCCGGAGGCCATGGTGCAGATCCTCTGGCAGGTACGCCTGCCCCGCATTGTCCTGGCCATGCTGGTGGGCCTGGCCTTGTCGTCGTCGGGGACGGCCCTCCAGGCCATCTTCCGCAACCCCTTGGTGGACGCCTTTATCCTGGGCCTCTCCGCCGGCGCCGCCCTGGGCTGCGCCTTGTCGGTGGCCTTTTGGCCGGGCCTGCCCATTCAGTTAACGGCTTTCGTCTGCAGTTTGCTGGCAGCCTTGCTCACCTTTGCCCTGGCCCAGACCCGGGGCGAGGTGCCCATCCTCTCCCTGATCCTGGCCGGGGTCATCGTTTCCGCCTTTTTTTCGGCCCTGGTGTCCATGATCAAGTTCCTGGTGGATCCCCATAAGCTGGCCAGCATCGTCTTCTGGCTGATGGGCAGCCTGTCCCTGGCCGATTGGCAGGCGGTGCGCCAGGCCGGTCCCTGGATCGGGCTGGGGGCCCTCCTCATCTGGCTGGGCCGCTGGCGGTTGAACGCCCTGTCCATGGGCGATGCCGAGGCCAAGGCCCTGGGGGTAGAAGTGCGTCGGGAGCGTGGTCTTTTTCTCCTGGCCGCTGCCCTGAGCGTGGCCGCCGCCGTCTCCGTCTCAGGCATCATCGGTTGGGTGGGTCTGATGGTGCCCCATGTGGTACGTATGCTCATCGGCCCCGACCACCGTTGGGTGGTGCCGCTCTCCATGGCCCTGGGGGCGACGTTCATGGTCCTGTCGGACACGGTGGCCCGGACTTTCACCGGCGGCGAGATTCCGGTGGGCATTATCACCACTTTGGCCGGAGCCCCATTTTTCATTATCCTCTTGAAACAAAAAGGGCAGGAATCCTGGCGGACATGATCAGCGTAGTGGATCTAGGGCTCAGCCTCAATGGCCGGGCCGTCTTGGCGGAGATCAGTTTTCAGGCCCAACCGGGGCAGGTTACCGTGTTGCTGGGGCCCAACGGCTCCGGCAAGACCACCCTCCTCCTCTGCCTCTGTGCCCACTACCGCCCGGCTCGAGGCAACATCCAGCTCCATGGGCAAGACCTGGCCGACTTATCTTATCGGGCTTTGGCCCGCCGCCTGGCCATCGTGCCCCAGGACCACCATCCGGTTTTTCCCTATCGGGTGCGAGAGGTTATTCTCTTGGGACGGATCTCCCGGGTGGGCTTCTTTTCCCAGCCCGGTGTCCAAGACTATGAGGTGGTGGAAAATATCCTCTCCCTCTTGAGGATCCAGCATCTGGCCGACAAGCCTTATACCCGCATCAGTGGCGGTGAACGGCAGTTGGTGCTCATCGGCCGCTGCCTGGCCCAGGAGCCCCAGGTGCTGCTGTTGGACGAACCCACCAATCACCTGGATTTTAAGAATCAGTATACGATCCTGAAGTTGATCAAGGATCTGGCCCGGGAGCGCCAGCTCACCGTCCTGTTGACCCTCCACGATCCCAACATGGCTTCGTTGTTCGCCGACCACGTCATCCTGTTGGCCGAGGGCCGGATTGTGGCGCATGGCCCTCCCTTGGAAGTCATTACACCGGCCCACATGGCGGCGATTTACCACCTGGAGGTGGAAATGGTCAACGCCGGGGCCCGTCATCTCCTGTACCCGAAAGTGGGGTGAGCCGAAATAACGATGGCATCGGCTTTCCAGCCGGTGCTCTCAAGCACAAAGTAGGTAAAGGTCAAAGCTACTCAGGAAGGGTAGGGCCGGAAACGGCGAGATCTGGGAAAAGCCGACTCATAACCTCTTTTCTCTTCTCCATGCCCTCCATACCTTTCCTGTCGCTGGCCGCCAGCCCTTTGACCAGAAACCGTTGCCTCAACCACTGGGAAATGTCTGTCAGAACCAAGGAGTCTTGCCATGGCACCACCCGTCACTCTTGCCGCCATCATGTGGAGCCCGTTCATGGCTACCCTGCTCCAGGGGGCCAAGCTCTGCCCCGAAGTGGATGTAACCCTCTTTTCCGCCAAAGAGATAGACCAGCAGCCGGAGCTCCTGGACCAGTTCCTGGCCAAGGCGGCCCAGGCCGAAGTGATCTTCCTGTATTGGTCCATCGAGGGGTTTTGGGAGGAATTGGCGGCGCGTCTAAAGACTTTGCCACCCGGCAAGATAATTGTCACCACCTCCTATGATCCGGCCAACTGGGGGCGGGCCGCCACCACCGGCCAGGCGGTCAGCGCCAAGGCCTTCCGCTACATCGCCGAGGGCGGGCCGGAGAACTTCCGGCGGCTGCTGATCTATCTGGCCAGCTTGGTGCGGCCGGAGCTGCCGGTGCTGGAGCCGACCCCCTTCCCCTGGCAGGGGCTGGTGCGGCCCCCGGATCAGACGGTGTATGAGACCGTGGAGGAGTATCTGGTGTCCCATCCCTTTACCCAGGCCCAGACCGTGGGGTTGTATTTCTCCCGGCACAGTTTCACCAACACCGATATGGCTCTGGAACGGGCCCTGCTGGAGGCCCTGGAGGCCCAGGGGCTCAATGTCCTGCCCGTTTTTTCCCACAGCAACCCCGACCCGGAGGCCGGGGCTTGGGGGCCCCTGCAAACGGCCCGCCACTATTTTTTTGACCCGGCCGGCCGAACCCGGGTGGCTGCCCTGGTGAATCTCCACTACTTTTTCCTGGGGCGGGAACTCCGGGGCGACGTCGCCGAGACCGGCGTGGCGGCCCAATCGGTGGCCCTTTTCAAGGACCTGGACGTCCCGGTTTTTAAGCCCATCTATTCCCACACCAAGACGGTCCAGGAGTGGGAGGAAGACCCCCAGGGCCTGACCACCGAGGTGACCTTCGGCATCGCCATGCCCGAGTTCGAGGGCTCCATCGAACCCATCATGGTGGGTTGTGTGCACCGCCTCAGCGACGACAAGAGCGACACGGTCTTCGAGGTGCGGGAGGCCATCCCCGCCCGGATGGACCATGTCGCGGCCCGCATCGCCCGCTGGGTGCGCCTCCGGGCCAAACCTCCGGCAGAACGCAAGGTGGTCTTTGTCTTCCACAAGAACGAATGCGCCGGGTTGGAGGCCGGGGTGGGCGGCGCCGCCGGGTTGGACTCCGGCGAATCGGTGGTGCGGGTCATGCGCCGCCTCCAGGAGCAGGGCTACCGGGTGGAGAATATCCCGGCCTCAGGGGAAGACCTGATGCAGACCATCCTGGCCAAAAAGGCCATCGCCGAATTCCGCTGGACCACCGTGGACGAGATTATCAGCAAAGGCGGCCACCTGGCCCTCCTGGAGAAGGAGCGCTACCTGGAGTGGTTCCGGAACCTGCCCGCCAAGGCCAGAGAGGACATCATCGCCGCCTGGGGCGAACCACCGGGCCAGACCCTCAACGGCGTGCCCCCCAGCATGGTCTACGACGGCAAGCTGGTCATCACCGGCCTGAACTTCGGCCACGTCAACGTCATCATGCAGCCCAAACGGGGCTGCGCCGGTTCCCGCTGTGACGGCCAGGTCTGCAAGATCCTCCACGATCCCGATATCCCGCCGCCCCACCAGTATCTGGCCACTTATATGTATATGGATCAGGTGTTCGGCGCCGACGTTATCATCCACGTGGGCACCCACGGCAACCTGGAGTGGCTGCCGGGCAAAGGCGCCGGCCTCTCGGCGGCCTGCTGGCCGGACATCGCCATCGGCACCATCCCGCACCTCTATATCTACAACGCCGACAACCCGGCGGAGGGGGTGGTGGCCAAACGGCGCAGCTACGCCACCTTGGTGGACCACCAGCAGGCGGTGCAGACCACCGCGGATACCTATGACGCCCTCAAGGAATTGGAGGAGCTCCTCAATGAATATCAGCGCACCGGCCCCGAGGACCGGGCCCGGGCCCACCAGCTGGAGCACCTCATCTCGGAGGCCATTGATAAAAACCACCTCCGGGCCGAAATCGAGGCCGTGGCCCCCCTGGATTTCCAGGCGGTGGTGACCCGCTGCCACGAACTCCTCTCCCGGGTGCGCAACAGCCAAACCACCATCGGCATGCATATCCTGGGGGAGCGGCCCCAGGGCGAGCAGCGGGCCGAAGTCATCAATACCATTCTGCGGTTCGACTCCAACCATGAGCTCAACACCCGCCGGTTGGTCTTTGAGCTCTGGGGGGAAGATATCCTGACCGCCCTCCAGGAGCCCGGCCGTCTCAGTCAGCGGGGCCAGGTCTACGGCGAGCTCCTCTACGCCGCCGATCGCTTGGCCCAGGAGGTGATCCACCGCCTCCTGCAGGGGGAAAACCTCTGGCAGATCCTGGGAGGGCATCCCGATCTGGCCCTCCCCGACGATCCGACCCTGCGGGAGCGGCTCACTCGGTTTGCCGCCCTGGTGCAGGATATTGACCGCCGGATTGAGGACTCGGAGGAGATCGAGGCCCTGCGCCACGCCCTGGACGGCGGCCATGTGCCGGCTGGGCCGTCGGGCTATATCTCCCGGGGCCGCTATGACATCCTGCCCACGGGCCGTAATTTCTACAACGTCGATCCCACCCGCATCCCCACCCAGGCGGCTTACCGGGTGGGGGTGAAGCTGGCGGAGGCCCTGCTGCAACGCTTCCTCAAGGAAGAAGGGCGCTACCCCGAGACCGTGGGGATGGTCTGGCTGGCCTCGGACATCATGCGGGCCGACGGTGAACAGATCGGCCAGATCCTACACCTGCTGGGGGCCAGACCCGTCTGGCAGGCCAACGGCCAGGTCAAGAATTTCGAGATCATCCCCCTGGAAGCGTTGGGGCGGCCCCGCATCGACGTCAACATCCGGGTCTCCGGCATCACCCGGGACTGTTTCCCCGATCAGGTGAAATATGTGGACCGGGTGGTCCAGGCCGTGGCCCTCTGCCAGGAACCGCCGGAGCAGAACTATATCCGCCGCCACCTCCTGGGCCAGGCCCGGGAGCAACGCCTCAGCCTGGAGGACCAGGACCACCTCCGGCGCCTCACCTACCGCATTTTCTGCGCCCAACCCGGGGTCTACCGGGCCGGCGTCAACCTGGCGGTCTACGCCTCGGCCTGGCAGACGGAACACGATCTGGCCGATGTCTACCTCTTTTGGAACGGCTACGCCTACGGCGCCGACGGCTTCGGGGTCCAGGCCCACCGGGAGCTCATGGCCAATTTGGGGCGGGTGGAGGTGACCTTTGACAAGCATATCTCCGATGAAGGGGATTTTCTGGACTGTTGCGGCTACTTCAGCAACTACGGCGGTATGACCGCGGCGGTGAAGGCCATCTCCGGCCACGCCCCCAAGACCTACTACGGCGATACCCGGGATCCGGCCCACATCGGGGTCACCGATTTTGCCGACGAAATGCGCCGGGTGGTGCGGGCCAAACTCCTGCACCCGAAGTATATTGAAGGCATGAAGGCCCATGGCTATAAGGGGGCCGGGGACCTGTCCAAACGCATCGGCCGGGTCTATGGCTACGGCGCCACCACCGGCCAGGTGGACAACTGGATCTTCGACGAAATCGCCCAGACCTTTGTCCTGGACAAAAACATGCAGGAATGGTTTGATCAGGTGAACCCCTGGGCTCTGGAAGAGATCGGCCGCCGCCTCCTGGAGGCCGCCTCCCGGGGCATCTGGCAGGCCGATCCGGACCTGTTGGAGAAGCTCAAGGAAGTATACCTGGACATCGAGGCCAGCCTGGAGGACACCATGGGCGAGGTCAGCGGCGACTTCCAGGGCGGCGCGGTAGACGTCATGACCGCCGCCGACGTGGCCTCCTGGCAGCAAGCCCTGGACCAAGTTCTGGGTCCCCGAAAAAGGCGGGGAATAGGGAAAAGGGATGAGGGAACAGGGAAAAGGGAAGAGGGATGAGGGAAAAGGAGAGAGATGGGGTTGGGCATGAGGGATAGGCTTTTGTAAGGCATCTTGGGCCGGAAAGATCCCGGCCCAAGCCTACAAACCGCCCCCTAATTTCTACGAACTATGAACTACGAACTATGAACTACGAACTACGAACTATGAACTACGAACTACGAACTATGAACTACGAACTGCGATACTGACCACTCCTATGTTTCGACACGTCTATCCCTTTGCCGCCATTGTGGGGCAGGAAAAATTAAAGTTGGCCCTGCTGCTCAACGCGGTCAATCCGGCCTGCGGTGGGGTGTTGCTCCGGGGCGAGAAGGGGACGGCCAAATCCACCACGGTCCGGGCTTTGGCTGCGCTCCTGCCGGAGATCGAGGTGATGGAGGGGTGCCCCTATACCTGTGATCCGGAGCGGCCGGAGGATTTCTGTTTAGACTGCAAGGAAAACGTCCGGCGCCGGGTCCGCCGGCCCATCCGGGTGGTCACCCTGCCCCTGAACGCCACCGAGGACCGGGTCAGTGGCGGCATTGATTTTGCCGCCGCGGTGAAGACCGGTCGGCGGGTCTTCCAGCCCGGCCTGTTGGCCCAGGCCCATCGGGGCATCCTCTATGTGGATGAGGTCAACCTGTTGGATGACCATATCGTCGATATTATCCTGGACGCTGCGGCCTCGGGGTGGAACCTGGTGGAGCGGGAGGGCATTTCCTTTGGCCATCCGTCCCAGTTTATCCTGGTGGGCACCATGAACCCCGAGGAGGGGGAGCTGCGGCCGCAGCTTCTGGACCGCTTCGGCCTCTGCGTCGAGGTGCGGGCCGAGACTGATCTGGCCCAACGCCTCCTGCTCATGCAGCGCCGGGAGGAGTTCGACGCCGACCCGGCGAGCTTCCTGGATCGCTGGCAGGCGGAGAATGCCAAGATTGCCCAGCAGTTGGCCGGGGCCCGCCGGCTCCTGCCCGATATCGGCTTTCCCGAGCACCTGCGCACCCTGGTCAGCGAGATCTGCACGGAACATCATGTGGCCGGACATCGGGCCGATCTGATCATGGAACAGGCGGCCCGGGCCCTGGCCGCTTTGCAGAAGCACCGGGAGGTGACGGTGGAGCATATCCGGGAGGTGGCCTGGCTGGCCCTAGTGCATCGCCAACGGGAGGCCGCGCCGCCGCCCCCGCCACCCCCGCCGCCGGAGCCCGACCATCAGCACCCCGAGCCGCCGGAGTCGCAGACCGAACCGGAGCAGGACCAGGCGCCGCCGCCGGAGATGCCGCCGCCCCCCGAGACGCCACCCGGTCAGGAAGAGATCGGCCCGCCTGAAGAAGAGCAGCAACCCGAAGCCGAGCCGCCTCCCCGGCCCGAGGATCAGCATCAGCAGACCCTGGAGCAGATCTTCGCCATCGGCGAGACCTTCAAGGTCCGGAAATTCACCTCCCCCCGGGACCGCCTCCGCCGCCGGGGTTCCGGCCGGCGCTCCCGCACCCGCATCGCCCAGAAGCAGGGGCGGTATATCAAAAGCACCACCGTGGTCCGGGACGGCGACCTGGCCCTGGACGCCACCCTGCGGGCCGCCGCGCCCCATCAGCAACGGCGCCAGGGCGGCAACGGCCTGGCCGTGGTTCTCAAACCCGAAGACCTGCGGGAGAAGATCCGGGAGAAGCGCATCGGCAACTTCTTGGTCTTCCTGGTGGATGCCAGCGGCTCCATGGGGGCCCGGGGCCGCATGGCCGCGTCCAAAGGCGCCATCATGTCCCTGCTCCTGGACGCCTACCAGAAGCGGGACCGCATCGCCATGGTCTCCTTCCGCAAACAGGAGGCGGTGGTCAACCTGCCCCCCACCTCTTCCATCGAAGTAGCGGCCCAACTCCTGAGAGAGATGCCGGTGGGCGGCCGCACCCCCCTGGCCGGGGGGTTAGCCAAGAGCTATGAACTGATCCGCAACTACCTCCTGCGGGATCCCACCGGCCGGCCCATGGTCATCCTCATTACCGACGGCAAGGCCAACGTCGCCTTGGGCGACCAGAAGCCGGTGCCCGAAGCCCTGGCAATGGCCGGCCGCCTGGCCCAGGACGAACGGGTGCGGTACATCGTCGTGGACACTGAATCCCAGGGGCTGGTCCACTTCGGCCTGGCCCGGGAGCTGGCCCAGGCCATGGCCGCGGACTACTTCCAGATCGAAGACCTGAAAGCCGATACCCTCGTCAATATTGCCAAGGAAAATCTTTCATGAAGAAACGTCCTGTCTATCCCTTTGTGGCCATCGTCGGCCAGGAAAAAATGAAACTGGCCCTGATTCTCAATGTCATCAACCCCACCCTGTCCGGCGTCCTCATCCGGGGGGAGAAGGGCACGGCCAAATCCACCGCGGTCCGGGCCCTGGCCGATATCCTGCCGGCCATCGAAGTGGTGCAGGACTGCCCCTTCCAGCTCTATCCCGGTGAAGAGCTGGAGGTCTGCCGGGGCTGCCCTCAGGTGGAGTGCAGCCGGCGGATGCTCAACCACGAGCCGGTGCCCACGGTGACTCGGGGCATCCGGGTGGTGGAGCTCCCGGTGGGCGCCACCGAGGACCGGGTGGTGGGCACCATGGACCTGGAACATGCCCTGAAAAAGGGGGAAAAACAGATCGAGCCGGGGCTTTTGGCCGCGGCCCATCGGGGCATCCTCTATGTGGACGAAGTCAACCTTCTGGATGACCATGTGGTGGACGTGCTCCTGGATTCCGCGGCCATGGGGGTGAACACCATCGAACGGGAGGGGGTGAGCTTCTCCCACCCGGCCCGCTTCACTCTGGTGGGCACCATGAACCCGGAAGAGGGAGAGCTGCGCCCCCAACTCCTGGACCGTTTCGGCCTCTGCGTCCATATTGAAGGCATCACCGACCCCCAGTCCCGGGTGGCCATCATGGAGCGCCGCCTGGCCTATGACGAGAACCCCGAGGCCTTCTGCGGCCAGTGGGAAGAGGCCTCCCAGCAGTTGGTGGCCCAAATCGAGGCGGCCCGCCGGCTCTACCCCCAGGTCAGCATTGACCAGCCCCTGCTCTATGAGATAGCTTCTTATTGCCTGGACGTGGGCGTGGACGGCCACCGGGGGGATATCATCATCCTCAAAGCCGCCAAGACCCTGGCTGCCTTTGCCGGCCGGAGTCAGGTTACCAAAGACGACATCGACACCGCGGCGGAATTGGCCCTGCCCCACCGGGTGCGCCGTCAACCCCTCCAGGACATTGTGGTGGACGTCCGCGGCCGCCGGCAACAGGTCCAAGGCACCGCATGATCCGCATTGAGGGTTTGAGGAAGGATTACCAGGGGACCCAGGCCCTGCAGGGGATTGATCTGCAGGTCCACCAGGGGGAACTGTTCGCTTATCTGGGCCCCAACGGCGCCGGCAAGACCACCACCATCCGCATCCTGGCGGGGCTGACCCGGGCCTCAGCCGGCCGGGCCTGGCTCAACGGGCACGATATCGTCACCGAGACCCTGGCCGCCAAGAAGCAGTTCGGCCTGGTGCCCCAGCACCTCAACCTGGACGGCGAACTGACGGTCACCGAAAATCTCCTGATTCACGGCCTGTTGCACCGCCTGCCCTATAGAACCATCCGAGCCCGGGTGGAATATCTCCTTGATTACGTGGAGTTGACGGAAAAGCGCCGGGCCTTGGTCAAGCACCTGTCCGGGGGCATGAAACGGCGGCTGATGATTGCCCGGGCCCTCTTGCACGAACCGCGGATCCTCTTTCTGGATGAGCCCAGCGTCGGCCTGGACGCCAACATCCGCCGGCGCATCTGGGCCTTGATCAAAAAGATTCAGCAGGGGGGCGTGACCATCTTTCTCACTACCCATTACATTGAAGAGGCGGAGTTTCTGGCCGAGCGGGTGGCCTTCCTGGACCGGGGCCGGATCGTGGCCCTGGATACCCCGGCCAACCTCATGGCCCATCTGGGCCACTGGGCCGTGGACCAATTCACCGCTGACAATCTGCAAGCCCATTATTTTCAGAGCCGGGAGGAGGCCCAGCGATTCGCCGCCGGCACGGCCGCCAGTTTCACCCTGCGGCGGGTCAATCTGGAGGATGCCTTTCTGGCCCTCACCGGCAGGAAGGTGAGCTGATGCCCGGTTGGTTGGCTGTCTATACCCGTGAACTCCTCATCCTGCGGCGGCGCTTCTGGCGGCTGCTGCTGGGGTGGGCGGTGGCGCCCCTGCTCTATCTCATCGCCTTCGGCTACGCCATGGGGCAGAATGTCATCATTCAGGGCCATACCTATCTGGAATTCCTCCTGCCGGGGTTGGTGGCCATGGCCAGCATGACCCAGGCCTTTGCCATCGGCAGCGAGATCAACATCGCCCGGTTCTACTGGCACATCTTCGAAGAGATCCAGGCGGCGCCGGTCAGTGATGCGGCCTATGTTCTGGGAGAGACCCTGGCCGGCGTAACCCGGGGACTGCTCTCCGGCAGTCTCATTATCCTGCTGGGGGCCCTGTTTGGCATCGTATTGTCCTATAACCCCTATTTCTGGTTGGCCCTGCTCCTCAATAGCTTCGTCTTCTCGACCCTGGCGGTGGCCTTGGCCATGATCGTGGAATCCCATGCCGATCAGGCATTGCTGAACAGTCTGATCATCACTCCCATGGCCTTTCTGGGCGGGACCTTTTTCCCGATGGAGCACTTGCCCTGGTGGGCCCAGAAGGTCCTGTATCTGCTGCCCCTGACCCACGCCGCCCAGGCCCTGCGGGCCGCCGCCCTGGGTCTCCAACCGTCCGGGACGTCGTATCTCCTCCTGGCCGCCCTGGGCTGTCTGACCTACCTCCTGGCCGTCCGCACCGTCAGACAGGCCCAGGATTAAGGCGACGGCCAGACCGAGGCCGGAGGCTGCTTCTGCCCGGAGAAATCCATGCCAGGGGCAGAAGCGACAGTGGCCAGCCCCCCCTCAACGGCAAAATCTGTTGACAAACCGGGCGGCTGCGGGTATGTATAAAACACATGGGTGCCCAGGAGGGCTAAAAAGGGAAGCCGGTGCAATTCCGGCGCGGTCCCGCCGCTGTGACCGGGGACGAAACCTGCCGAAAGCCACTGCCATTCCAGAAGGATGGTGGGAAGGCGCAGGGAGTAGCGTGATCCGGAAGCCAGAAGACCTGCCCAAATTAAAGTCTGGACGGTGCGTCCGACGCCGGCACAGACGTGGGGAAGCCGCAGCCCCAGGGGGCTGACGACCTCCAGCCGCTTAAGGAAGAAGAAACTGGGTATATCCTTAAGTCAATGTGACTTAAGGATTTTTTATTTTGGGGGCTATCCGGGGCTTTGGCCCGGCTCAATGTCCGGCAGGGCCTCCCCTGTCTGAGAAGAGAAACAGGATCATGCCGATACCGATTGTTTTAACGGCGTTCGGAACCACCACCAAGGCCCTGCAGACCTATGAATACCTGGATGCGGCGGTCCGCCGGGAATTCCCCGGGCACGAAGTTCACTGGGCGTTTTCCTCCCGGATGGTAAAAGACCGTCTTTATCAGGCAAGGCGATTGAACATCAGACACCCCCATCAGGTTCTGCAGGATCTGCAGAATCGGGGGTATATCTGGGCAGTGGTGCAATCCCTCCACCTTCTGGCCGGACATGAATTTTTCCGCCTGCTGGAGGAAGTGGCTTCTTCTCCTTTGCGCACCAGTATCGGTCTTCCCCTTTTGAGTGCGGCCTCGGATTACTGGCGGTTGGCCGATGCTCTCAGTTCTTTGGCTGACTTGCCCCCCGGTCACGCCTTGGTGCTGGTGGGGCATGGCACCGACCATCCATCGTGGTCCGCCTATCCGGCCCTGGAATCTGTCCTGCGCCGCCGGTATGGCCACCGGGTCTATGTGGGGGTGGTGGAAGGATATCCCGGTCAGGAGCAGGTCGTCGATGATCTCGTCAAAGCAGGATGCCGAGGGGTAAAGTTGGTTCCCCTGATGCTGGTGGCCGGGAGACATTTCCTTGAAGATCTCACCTGTGGGGAGGACTCCTGGCAGGCGGCGCTGGCGGCCGTGGGATTAACTGTGACGGTGGAATCAGGGGGGTTGGGCCAGAACGAGGCAGTGGGGCAGATCTTTCTGGATCATATCCGGGCCGCCTTGGAGACCATTCCCAGGGGGGGTGATGAAGCCGCTGCCCCGCTGGATTTTCAGGGAAACGCCTTCCTAAGGGAGCAAGACTCCCGACCCACTGTCGATGGCGACGGGCCAGGCCTCGGATATGACGAATAAACCTGCCCCCAAAGTCAGAGGTCTGGTGGTGGCCGGCACCCACAGCGGTGTGGGCAAGACCACGGTCACGTTGGGCCTTCTGGCGGCCTGGCGTCGCCGGGGGGTGGTGGTGCAGCCCTTCAAGGTGGGGCCGGACTTCATTGATCCCGGCCACCATGCCCAGGCTGCGGGCCGGCCGTCCCATAACCTGGACGGTTGGATGTTGCCCCGGGAGGAGAACCGGAGGATTTTTTGGCGCTACGCCGCCACGGCGGACCTGGCCCTGGTGGAAGGGGTCATGGGCCTGTTTGATGGTTTCGGCGGCTCCAGTGAGGCCGGCTCCACCGCCCAAATGGCCAAATGGCTGGGGCTGCCGGTGCTCCTGGTGGTGGATGTCCGGGCCATGGCCCGGAGTGCGGCGGCGCTGGTGAAAGGGTTCGCCACCTTTGACCCGGACCTGACCCTGGCGGGTGTGGTATTGAACCGGCTGTCCGGTCCCTCCCATCTTGGCCATCTGCAGGAGGCCCTGGCGGTCCTGCCCGGCCTCAGATGTTTCGGCGGTCTGCCCCGGGAGGGAACCGTGGCCATTCCCGAACGCCACCTGGGCCTGGTGACGGCTGAGGATCATCCCCTGGACACGGATTCACTCACGGCCCTGGCCGATCTGGTGGAAACCCATATCAATCTGGATGACCTCTGGCAGTCCATACCCCAGGTATCCGGGCCTCCACCCTTGATGTCAGCATCATCGGCAGCCGCTCCTGTCAGACCTGTCAGATTGGGGGTGGCCCGTGATCAGGCTTTCTGTTTTTATTATCCCGAGAACTTGGCCTGGCTCCAATATTTCGGTGCCGATCTGGTGGAGTTCTCCCCCTTGGCCGACAACCGTCTGCCCCCTGGTCTGCATGGCCTCTATCTGGGCGGCGGCTACCCGGAACTGTATGCCGAGCGCCTGGCCGCCAATACCGGCCTGAAGGATGACCTGCAGCAAGCGGCCCGGTCCGGCCTTCCCATCTACGCTGAATGCGGCGGCTTGATGTATCTCAGCGAAGAGCTTCAGGATATTTCTGGGAAACACCATGCTCTGGTCGGGGTCCTGCCCCTGCGGATCCGGATGCTGCCGCGCCTGAAAAGTTTGGGGTACCGGGAGGTCCGCCTGGCTGCTGACACCCTGCTGGGGCCTGTGGGCACCACCTTGCGGGGGCATGAATTTCATTATTCGGAGATTGTCGGGACTACGTCCGGTCTTACGACAGTCTACCAAGTGGCCCCCCGGCGGGGCGGTGAGCGCCGCTCCGAGGGTTACGCTTGGAAGAATGTCCTGGCCAGTTATCTGCACCTGCATTTTGGCAGCAATCCCCAGGCGGCCCGGGCTTTCATCCAGGCCTGCCGAGCCTTTCAGGAGAACGGATGGATCTTACCCTAAGCAATCCCCAGGAAATCGAAATGGAAAGCTTTCGGCGCATCGAAGCCGAGGCTGGACCGCACCGCTGGGCGGCGCCGGAGTGGACCGTAGTGCGACGCATGATTCATACCACCGCCGATTTCGACTATCTCACCATCACTCGGATTCACCCCCGGGCCGTCGCGGCAGGGGTGCAAGCACTGCGGCAGGGCCGACCGGTTTTCACCGATACCCACATGCTGGCTGCGGGTGTCTCCACCGGGCGGCTGCAGCGCCTCGGGGTGGAGGTCAGGTGTATTATGGATGACCCCGAGGTGGCGGCCGAGGCGACTCACCGGGGCATTACCCGGGCGGCTGCCGCAATGGAACGGTGTCAGCCCTGTCTGGGCGGGAGTATCATGGCCATCGGCAACGCCCCCACGGCCCTGCTGAAACTATTGGACCTGCTGCTGGCCGGCGCCCCGGCCCCGGCCTTGATCATCGGTCTGCCGGTGGGCTTCGTCAATGCCGCAGAGGCCAAGGCCGCCCTCATGGCCATGGATTTTCCCTATATATCCTTGGTGGGCCGGAAGGGCGGCTCCGCTTTGGCCGCCAGCGTGGTGAACGCCTTGGCCATCCTGGCCTTGGAGGAGAAGCCGATATGAACCCTTCCTGGGGGACCCTATACGGCATTGGGGTGGGCCCCGGTGATCCCGACCTCATCACCGTCAAGGCCGTGACTGTGCTGAAAAAGGTGGGGTATATTTTTGCTGCCAGTTCCTCCAAGAATGAATACAGCCTGGCCCTGGACATCGTCAAACGCCATCTGGACTCCAGGGAGGTGGAGCGGCTGCCTTTCCCCATGACCAAGGCAACCGCCGTCCTGGAAACCGCCTGGGAGGACAATGCCCGGCGGGTTCTGGCCGTCCTGGAAACGGGACAGGACGCGGCTTTTGTCACCATCGGTGATCCCCTCACCTATTCCACCTTCGGTTACCTCATGCAGACGATGAAGCGGCTGGCCCCCGGCGTGCCCATCATCGCCATCCCCGGCGTCACCTCGTATAATGCCGCAGCGGCGTTGAGCCAGCTGCCGCTGACCGAAGGGGAAGAGTCCCTCTACGTAGTTTCCGGGGCTTTGGGGCCGGGTCGGTTGAAGGAGGCCGTCCACCAGTGCGACACCGTCGTCATGCTGAAAGTCTATCGGCATTTTGGGGCTATCTATCAGACCATCGAGGAGCTTGGTCTGCTGGATTGCGCCACCTGCATCAGCCGGGTGGGATTGAATGGCGAGGTAGTGGTCTATAACCTCCGGGCTTTGCAGAATCGGGACCTGCCCTATCTGTCGCTCCTTATCATTAAAAAGCCCAAAACGGCAGCCTAGGTGAGAAGTGCGGCCCCGGCACCCTGGTGGCGCTGATGGTATTTTGACTATGGATGGGACAGACCGCCGTCACGATTCCCTGCAACCCCACTGCCTGCGCCAGGGTTTTTCCACCGGGACCGCGGCCACCGCTGCGGCCAAGGGTGCCTTGAGCGAACTGTTGGCTCTCCCCTTGGCAGAAACCGTGTCCGTAACCCTGCCCGGCGGCAGAAGCCTGGCCGTCCCCCTGCACTACCACCGGCGGTCGGGTAGTTGGGGTGAAGCCGCGGTGGTCAAAGACGGCGGCGATGATCCCGATGTGACCCACGGCGCCCAGATCGGCGTGCGGGCCCGGTGGGCCGCCGGCGGGGATCAGGACGGCCTGATTATTGCCGCCGGCGAGGGGGTAGGGAGAGTGACGAAACCCGGGTTGCCGGTGGCTGTGGGCGAACCGGCGGTCAACCCCACACCCAGGGCCATGCTGCGCCAGGCCCTGATGGAAATCGGGCAGGGGCTCCCTCGGTCTGGACCTCTCCGGGTCAGATTGGAGATTTTCGTGCCCCAAGGGGAGGAACTGGCCCGGCAGACCCTCAATCCCCGTCTGGGAATCATCGGCGGCATCTCTATTTTAGGGACCACCGGCCTGGTCAAACCCTTCTCCCATGCCGCCTATCGGGCTGCCATCGCGGCCGCTCTGAAGGTGGCTAAGGCCATGGGGGTACCGGAAGTGGTCTTCACCACCGGCAGCAGGAGCGATGTTGCCCTGCAGCAGCTCAATTCCCAGCTGCCCGAAGAAGCCTTTGTCCAGATGGGCGATTATGTCCATTTTGCCCTGAAACAGGCCGTTTTTATGGGGTTTGATCAGATTACGGTGGGCGCCTTTTTCGGCAAGGCCGTGAAAATAGCCCAAGGCTTCGGCCATACCCATGCCTCTCAAGGCCTCATTGACTTCCCCAAGGTCGGGCGGTGGCTCCAGGCCGCCACCGGCGACGCCCGGTTGGCCCAGCTGGCGGCCCAGGCCAACACGGCCCGGGAGATCCTGGAGATTCTCCCCCGGGAGTGCCTGCCCCCGGTCATGGCCCAGGTAGGCTCCCGGATGCTCAAGGCGTTGCGGGGCCATACTGGACCCCAACCACGGCTGACCGCAGTCATTTTGGATTTTAATGGCCTGCCTCTCTATTGGCAGAGCGAAGCCGGGGGGCGCCGATGATTCCCCTGGAGGTGGTAGGTTTGGGGATGTCGCCGGCTGATCTGCCCCCCCGCAGCCTGGACCTGATTCACCGGGCCCAGGTGTTGGCCGGCGGTCGGCGGCTCCTGGAGTATTTTACGGATCACCCGGCGGCAAAGATCATCATCGGCAGGGACCCGGCCGGGACCATCATGGAGCTGGGAAAATTGGCTCAAACCCGGCGGGTGGTGGTGCTGGCCTCGGGAGACCCCAATTTTTACGGCATTGCCCCCCTCCTGGTGGAGCTGCTGGGGGCCGAAAATGTGGTCATCCATCCCAACATCACCGCGGTGCAGGCCGCCGCCGCCCGCCTGCGGCTGCCTTGGCACCAAGCCCAGGTGGTCAGCCTCCATGGCCGGGGCTGGGAAGCCTTGGCGGCTGTCCTGGACCGGCGAGGAACGATATTCATCTATACTGATCCCACTCACACCCCGGCAGCCATCGCCCGCTATCTCCTGGAGCTGGGGGAGACGCAGGCCCGCTTCTGTGTCCTGGAAGACCTGGGACAGGCCACCGAACGGATGATCTGGCTGAGCCTGGACGAAGCCGCCGACCGTACCTTTGCGCCGTTGAACCTGGTGGTATTGCCATTAACCGACCCGGCCGCGTCCCGGGGCGGGGATGAAGGCCGGTGGGCGAAGCCCCGACTCCATCTGGGCCTGCCCGAGGAGAACTATGATACCGAAGGCGGTCTTATTACCAAGGCCGAGGTGCGGGCCGTGGTTTTGGCCAAGCTGGAGCTCCATCCCGGCCAGGTCCTCTGGGACGTGGGTGCCGGCAGCGGTTCGGTGGGACTGGAAGCCAGCCTCCTACTCGGACCGGGACGCATCTTCGCGGTGGAAAAGAACCCGGCGCGGCTGGCCCGTCTCAGGGCCAATCGGGAAAAGTTTGGGGTGGCCAATATGGAGATCATCGCCGGTCAGGCGCCCCAATGCCTTTCTGACCTGCCTCCTCCCCACCGGGTCTTCATCGGCGGCGGCGGCAAGGCCGTGGGAGAGATCCTCGCCACTGTCCTGTCCCGCCTCCGGCCGGGAGGCAGGGTGGTCCTCACCGCCGCCAGATTAGAAACCCTGGAAATCGCCCGGCAGGTGTTGATGGGGGCGGGACAGCGCCTGGAGCTGGTGCAGATTCAGGTCAACCGGGCCCAACCCCTGGCTGAGGGGGTATATTTGCAGGCTTTGAACCCCATTTGGATAATTGCGGGGGCAAGCACCGGGAGGTGACATGACGGAACGACATCCCATCATTTTTTTGGGCGCCGGCCCCGGTGACCCGGAACTCATCACCGTCAAAGGCATGAAGGCCTTGTCGAGGGCGGAGGTGGTCCTCTACGCCGGCTCCCTGGTCTCCCCGGCCGTGCTGACCTGGGCTCCCCCGGGAGCCGCCCTGGTGGACACCGCCCCCTTGGCCCTGGAGGAGATCATCGCCCGTTTGGTGGAGGCCCACCGGGCTGGGAAACGGATAGTTCGGGTCCAGTCCGGGGATACCAGTCTCTTCAGCGCCATGCAGGAGCAGTTGGAACTTTTGGAAGAGGCCGGCATCCCCTGCCAGGTGATTCCCGGCGTCACCGCCGCCGCGGCGGCGGCCGCTTCCCTGGGGCAGGAGCTCACGTTGCCGGAGGTGACCCAGACGGTCATCCTGACCCGAGCGGCCGGCCGCACTCCGGTGCCGGAGCGGGAGAACCTCCCGGCCCTGGCGGCTACCGGCGCCACCCTGGTGATCTATCTCAGCGTCCAGCTCCTGGAGCAGGTCGTCGCCGATCTGGCCAAGGTATACCATCGGGAGACCCCGGTGGTGGTGGCCTATCGGGTGAGCTGGCCCGAGGAACATCTAATCCGGGGCACCCTGGGGGATATCGCCGCCAAGGTTCGGGAGGCCAACATCACCCGGCAGGCCCTCATCATGGTGGGACCGGCTCTCGCGGCCTGGGCCGGACGCCTCCCGGCCCGTTCCCGCCTCTATGACCGAACCTTCGCCCATGGTTGGCGTGATGCGGCCGATTAGGGTAGTAGCCTTGACGCCCGGCGGCATCCAGCTGGCGCGCCGGCTCTGCCGGACCCTGACCGGAGCGGTATGTTGGCTCCCGGCCTCCCGAGCCGCCCTCGGGGAACCGGCCTTTGCCAACCTCAGGGCTGTGTTTGCCGAGGCCTGGTCCGAGGGCTACTCCCTGGTGTGCATCATGGCCGCCGGCATCGTCGTGCGCCACCTTGCCCCATTCCTCCAAGGCAAGGACCGGGATCCGGCCGTGGTCGTCTTGGATGAGGGCGGTCGTTTTGCCATCAGCCTCCTCTCCGGCCATCTGGGAGGCGCCAATGAACTGGCCCGACGGGTGGCTGAGGCCGTGGGCGCCACGCCGGTGATCACCACTGCCACAGAGGTCCAGGGACTGCCGGCTCTGGATCTCCTGGCCGAGAAGGCCGGATTGGTCATTGAGAATCTGGCCGCGGTCAAGGAAGTTTCCATGGCCCTGTTGTCCGGCCGCCCCGTTCGGCTGGTAGACCCCGAGGGCCGTCTGGCCGCCGCCTTGGCTCCCTACCGGCAGCTTTTCCAGAGAGAGGACGATGTGGACGCGGCTCGGCATGGGGACCCTTTGCCCACAGTTTACGTGGGCTGGGAGGAACGCCCCTGGCCCCTGGGATGGCTGCGCCTCCGGCCCCGAAACCTCATAGCCGGCATCGGCTGCCACCGGGGCACCCCGGCCCCAGAAATACTGGATTTTATAGAAACCATCTTCCGGCAGGCCGGCCTCTCCCTCCTTTCGTTAAAGGCCTTGGCCACCGTTGCCGCCAAAAAAGACGAACCGGGGCTGCAGGAGGCGGCCCGCCGGCTAAAAGTGGAATTGTTATGGTTTACCGCAGCAGAACTGGAGAACATCCCGGTGCCCCATCCCTCTGCCCAGGCGGCCCGGCATGTGGGGACGAAAAGCGTCAGCGAAGCCGCTGCCCTGCGGGCGGGGCTGGGGAGGCTCCTGGTTCCCAAACGCAAGGGCACCAACCTCACGGTGGCCGTGGCCCAGGCCGCTTGGCCGTCGTCAGCCTCGGCCCCGGAGCCCCGGACTTTTTAGCCCCCAAGGCCCGGCTGGCCCTGGAGAACTCCCAGGTGGTGGTGGGTTACCGGACTTATATTGATCTGATCTCCCCCCTTCTAAGCTGCCAAGAAGTGGTAGCCACCGGCATGAAGGCCGAGGTCAAACGCTGCCAGGCTGCCATTGACCGGGCTCTGGCCGGCCAACAGGTCGCCCTGGTCTCCAGTGGAGACGCCGGCATCTACGGCATGGCCGGACTGGTCCTGGAAATCTGTGCGGCCCGGGGCCTGCACGTCGGCCCGGCCGAGGTTGACGGCCAGGTGGATTTTTATCTGGAGGTGATCCCCGGCATCCCGGCCCTGGCCGCGGGGGCCGCCTTGGCCGGGGCGCCCTTGATGCACGACTTTGCCGCCATCTCCCTGAGCGACCTCCTCACCCCGTGGGAAGTCATCCAACGACGGGTGGAGGCCGCGGCCCAGGGCGATTTTGTCATCGTCCTGTACAACCCCAAAAGTAAGAACCGAGATTGGCAGCTGGGGGCAGTGGTGGAAATGATCCTGCGGCATCGCCATCCCCGGACGCCCGTGGGCGTCGTGCGCCGGGCCATGCGGGCCGGGGAGGAGGTGGTCCTCACCACCCTGGAGGAACTCCCCCTTCAGGGCGTGGACATGCAGACCATTATCTTTATCGGTAACTCCCAGACCCGTCGCTACGGCCCTTATCTGATCACGCCCCGGGGGTATCTGGCCCGCTACGAGGTCGACCGCTGACCTAATCTCCGCCTGGTCCCGGCAAAGGCGGCCGACCTCTACGAGGCTAGAGCTCTATATAGCGTCTGCCGGGGTTGTCAATAAAAAGCATGAGACTCAGATAGTCGCGGATATGGCGGGTGATGAGGAAATGGCGGCGGACGAATTCCTTGGCCAGCTTGCCCATGCGCCGGGCCATCTCGGGGCGATGCAGGAGATAGCGGATGCGGAATGCGCAGCCCTCAGGGGAATGGACCAGAAACCCGGTATGATAATCTCGGATCTGCAGAACAATGCCGCCCACCGCCCCACCGATGACGGGATTGCCCTTCCACATGGCCTCGGTAACGGTGAGGCCGAACCCCTCCCGCACCGACTTCTGCACGATAACGTCGGCAGCCCGCTGCAGGGCGTTGACTTCATAATGGCTGTCCGGCGGCAGGAGCAGAATGGTGATGTCCGGATCACCCGCCGCCGCCTCCTTCACTCGGGCAAAGATCTCCGGCCCTTCCGGATCATCGGTGGCCTCGCCGCCCACCAACAGCAGCTGGCAAGAGGTATGGCGGCGCACCATCTTGAAGGCCTGGATGACGCCCAAAGGATCTTTAAAGGAATCGAACCGGGAGACCTGTAAAATGATGGGGCGGTCTTTGATGATACCCAACCGGTCCAAGACCTTCTGGATTTCCTCCGGCGTCAACTCCCGGTTCTTTTCACTCAACGGGTCGATGGAGGGGTGGATGAGGTATTGGGGGTGGGGGAGATTCTGGGCGAAACTGGACATGGAAAAGACCGAAGCATCGTATTGGATGACAAACTTCCGCAAGAATTTCCAGACATACCGCTGCGGCCGGGAGGCGTCGATATGGCACCGCCAGACCCACCTGGAAGCCCGGCCCCGCAGATCCTCAATCAGGGCGGCCGGCTGGGGGTCGTGCACCAGGACAAAATCGGCCTCCCAATCAAAGCGTTTGGCGTTTTCCCGGTTGATTTCCCGATAGTGCTCCATCATCCGCGGCGTGAACCGGACTCTGTCGCCCTGCAGGCCGTTGTGCATGGCCTTGGTAATCTCAAAAAACTCCGGATCACCGATGATCACCTGCCATTGAGTCTCCAACCCCAATTGATTGAGGAGTGGAACCGCCCGGTGAAGAATCTCGGCCACCCCCCCGCCCGTCCGGGTGGAGTTGATATGGACAAACCGCCGTTTGGTCAACCGTTCGGCCAAACGGTAGAGCTGGTCAATGACTTCCTGACCGACAATGGGCACATAATCATCAAGTCCGCTCACAATACACCCCCATGTGTTCGTTGATCATGGCCAGCAGGGTGCGCCGCAGTTCTGGCAGACTGTAGAAATAAACGTCTATTTCGCGAATATCTTTCACCAGCTTGGGCAGGTCAAAGTTGTATTCGATCCAGAAAGAAAAGTCATCAACCTTGCTGACGCCCAGGCGCCAGGGGGCTTCGATAAAATGATAGTAGATGGAATCCAACCCCACCCGCTGCAGCCCTTGGCAGAATTCCGCCAGAGTATTGACGGGGGTGGGCGCCTGGATCACCGCAGTCTGGGCCTGACAGAGATAGAGTTCAAATCCGGGGCGGGCCCAAGGGATGTACGGCAGGTCCCAGAGATACTCCTCCAGGATCTCCACCACCGCCTCCCGGACTTCGGCCATGCCGCCGTATTCAAAGGGATCAAAGGAGCTGAGCTTTTCCGCCAACTTGGTGTCCTGCAGGGCATTGGCCGCCCAGAGGGCGAAATCATTGGGATACTCGATCTCCGGGTCGGTAAGGGCCAGACGACTCTGAAAGATGTGATAATATAAGACGTCCTCCGGCACCTCCCGGAGGATCTCCAACAGTTCCCGCAGATTGCTGGCCTTGCGGCCGATGGGCATCCGCATCAGAAAACAGTCCCGGAACCAGAACGGGTCCCGAGCTGATTGCTGGAGAAGATCGCTCATAACTCCCTCCTGGGTGGAAATATCGCCACACGTCCCGAACCTTCCTAATGTATCTAAATTTACGCAAAATCCCTGGATAAGGCAATAAAGATCGGCAGATTCAATGGCATTGGCAGACCTGGGCCGTGGGGCCCATGGCCAAGGGGCAGCCCCGAGTTTCCGGCCAAGGCTGCCGGGACCAGATCCTCTCCCTTGGTTCCTCCACCTCACCATGGTACAATACCCCCATGGACCCCACGATGCGCCACCCCGACTCCGCCGCCGGCTCCACTCGTTCCTCTCCAGGGACCGGTTCCGCCTGCCCGTGGGATCTGGCCATCAAGATCACTGTGCCCCTGGGCTTGGCCATCTGCTTCTTCACCTCCATCCAAGTCGGCTCCTGGACCCATTTCTGGCAGCTCTTCCAGAGCCGCACCTACACCGCCAACCTGGCCGGCCTGGTGGCGGCCTATACCTTGCTCATGCTCGTTTTCCAGGGGGTGCGGACCATCCTTTGGGCCGTGTACCGGCCCTATGCCCCTAGGGCCACTGATCTCCCCCGCTTGACGGTCATCATTCCCGCCTACAACGAGGGGTCCATGGTGGAGCACTCCCTGTATTCCGTGGCCCAGGCTGACTACCCCCGGGAGAAACTGGAGATCATCTGCATCGACGACGGCTCCACTGACGATACCTGGGAATATATCGCCCAGGCTGCGGCGCGCTTCCCCAATCTCATCCAGACCATCCGCTTCCCGGAGAACCGGGGGAAAAAAGCAGGCCTCTACGCCGGCTTCACCCAGGGGCGGGGCGAGGTCTTCGTCACCGTGGATTCCGACAGCATCATCGAACCCCAGGCCCTGCGCCACCTCATAGCTCCCCTGCAGCACGATCCGACCATCGGCGCCGTGGCCGGCAACGTCCGGGTCTACAACCGCCACGGCAGCCTCATGGGCAAGATGCAGTGGGTCCGCTACGTCAATCTGGATTTCCTCCGGGCCGCCCAATCAGTGTACAAAACCGTGACCTGTACCCCCGGCTCCCTGGCCGCCTACCGCCGCTGTGCCCTGCTGCCCCATCTGGAGGCCTGGCGCCGCCAGACCTTCCTGGGGGCGCCCTGCGTTCACAGCGAGGACCGGGCTCTCACCAACCTGGTCTTGCGCCACGGCTGGTATACCTATTACCAACGCTCCGCCAAGGTCTATACCATCGTGCCGGAGACCTATCGGGGCGTAGTGAACATGTACCTGCGCTGGGAACGGGGCAACGTCCGGGAGTCCTTTGTTCAGCTGGGCTACCTCTTTACCCGGTACCGCCGGAAAAATCGCCTCATCCCCATCATCGAATTCTTCCTCACCCAATTGGAACTCCCCATGCTCATCCTGGCCTTCGGCTTTTTCCTTGCCTCCATTTGGTTCTACCCCCTGATATTCTTCAAGATCATGGCCTTCCTAGGAATCATGTCCCTCTTCGGTTTGGTCTACTACCTCTGGCTGGAACGGGACCTGGAGTTTGTCTATGGGGTCATCTACAGCTACTACGCTTTTTTCCTGCTGCAATGGATCTATCCCTATGCCTTTATTACCGTAAGAGACCGCCGCTGGCTGACGAGGTAAGGAAGAAAGTTGGGTCAAGCGACCAAGTTCCCCCCTGTCTTCCGAGGGTCCGGCCAGGTCGTGGCCTGCCGCAAGTTGGCCCTGATGCCATGTTCAGGGGGAGATTCCAACCCGGGGGCGTCGCAGGGCGGGCCTTTCCTCCTTCGGTCCCTTGACAGGCTGGCCAACCTTGCAGGACGAACGCTGATTCCGCCGACGCCGGAGTGAAGCCCCAGAGTATTGTCGGAGCGCCGGAAAAATACTCTTCAGAACGACTTGGTAAAACCATATATAACACTTAGATACAATAAGCATATTTCTCTGGCCAAGGGAAATTGTCGGGGGGCGGGGGACCTCGAACCCATTTACGAGAGGAAAGATAAAAAGATTTAAAAAGATATTGACAGAGAGGATAAATGAAGTTAATATTATAAACAATTTTATTATCCAAAGGACTTTGCTACGGTTTTCATCGATAACCTCAAGATATAAGGTTGAGGGGCACTGGGTAGGCGCAATCAATCCCGCCTCCCCATGGCATTCCCCCCTCCCACCGCCTCCCGGCTGACTTGGCGCCGGTTTTCGACTGGGAGCGGGTATAGGTTCCGAGAAAAGATTGCTTCTCTGTGGTCCGGAAAGTGGTTCGGACGACCAGGCTTATCAAGGAACTGCCCTTTTCCATGCCTTCTAACTGACGTATATTTAAGGTAAGTTGATCTAGTTTATTAAGTATCATTCCAAAAAATCTCCAACCAACAACACGCACTAATCCAAAACTGGCTTTCCACAAAACAATAATCTACCCTCAAACTTAACCCTCAAAAGCAACAATAAATATTTAAAAAAAATAACAAAAGTAATTTAAGTCTGACTTTTTTAATTGGTAAGTAGGATACCCAGCCATAAGGTTTTTGGGTAAGGACTATTTTACGTGGGCATTTGAAGCCCAGGGAGAGAGGTATTCGTCGATGCTCTCCCTGATATCGACAAATTATCTACGTAAAACAGATCCTTATCAAATTACCGGTTAACAGGTCAGCCGATTCGTCGGCGGTTCGACCTTGTGGCAGGTAGCAGTCGGGCCTCGCCTGGGGGAGCCCGGCAAGCTGCCATGAGGCCGGAAATTCTGCCATTACTACGGGGAGTCAGGACACGTGCCAGAGCACCGCGCCGCCGGCGGTTCTCCCGCCTCCTACGCTGGTATGTTGGATCATCTCCTTGACGAGCTGACCCTCTTGGCTCTGAAGCTGCAAAAGTTTACTGACCGGCGGCGGCAGGGCCAAGGAAGGGAAGGGAAAGGGTTCAGAGGGTATTTCCTGGAGGAGCAGGACGTCTTGGCCGATCTGCGGGCCATGACCGGTGCAGCAAGCCGGGTTGATCAGTCTGTGGAGACGGAGCACGATGATGGGATCGCCCGAAAGCGTCAGGAAATAGATGAAAAAGTGGCCCAGGCCGAAACCTCGGGCCTCTTCTTGCCGTTGCGTCACTTGGTGAAGGTGTTCGGTCTCCAGCCTCCGGAGGCGGAGGTGGTGGTCATGGCCGTCGCCCCGGAGATTGATCGTCGTTATGAACGTCTCTATGCCTTCTGTAACGACGATCTGATCAAACAGGGTCCGACCATCGGGTTGGCCCTGGAGTTGATGTTCCCGGAAAGGCAGGCCCAAATTATGTGGTCTCACATGTTCAGTCCTTCGGCGCGCCTGTCATCCTATAATTTGGTCCAAGTGGGTACAATGGCCCAGGAAGGGAGTTCCTTAAAGAGCATTTTTGTCATTGAAGAGCGGATCAAGCGTTATCTCTTGGGGGATTTAAACATATCGCCGGGGGTGGCCGGTAATCTTAGGTTTGCCCCACAGCCCGTATCAAGCCCGGAGAGATCTGAGGGACCGGGGGTTAGGGAGAAGATGCTGAGCCTCTGTCAAACAGCCGGTCAGGCCCATCAGTTCAAGCCGGTTTTCTGGCTTTATGGCAAGGCTGAGGAAGAGAAGGTGCGGGCGGCGGCGGCGGTCTCCCAGCAGCTGGGTTTGCCCCTGTTGCTGGCCGACCTGGACGAAGTCCTGGCGGAATCGGATCATTTTGGGGTCCTCAGAGAGATTTTCCGGGAAGCGGCACTACAGTCGGGATTGCTCCTTCTCTTGGAGGCCGATTGCCTCTACCGGGAGGGAGAGCGATCCGACTCCCTGAGGCGGGCCTTATTCAGCGTTATGGCCTCCATGTCCTGGGTGACCTTCTTCAGTGCCGAAGGGCTCTGGATTCCCAAAAGTGGAGGCCGGCCTTGGCAATGGTTTCCTTTCCTTTTCGAGCTGCCGGCCTTCGCACAACGGCGGCAGCTCTGGGAGGAGGAATTGACCGGGTGCGCCATTCCCCCCGAGGCTATTGACCGTCTGGCTGGCCGGTTTGCCTTTGAGGCCGGCAAGGTCCGGGAGGTCCTGACCCTGGCCAGGGGCCTGGCTGAGGGGGACGATTTGGCCGTAACCGACATTTATCGGGCTTCCCAGTCCCTGGCCGGCCAGAGATTGGGAGCCTATGCCAGGAGGGTGAAGCCCCACTTCCGGCTGCAGGACATCGTTCTGCCCGATGATAAGTTGGACCAGCTCCGGGAGATCTGCCGGCACATCGAACACCGGCACACCGTTTATTACACCTGGGGTTTTGAAAAACGCCTCAATCTAAGCCCGGGCCTCAATATCCTGTTCTCCGGCAGTTCCGGCACCGGTAAGACCATGGCCGCGGACATCATCGCCAACGAATTTAATCTCAGCATGTATCAGATTGATTTGGCCGCGGTGGTGAGCAAATACATCGGCGAGACCGAAAAGAACCTAAACCGCCTCTTTCAGGAAGCCGCCGCCGGGGATGTGATCCTGTTCTTTGACGAAGCCGACGCCCTCTTCGGCAAGCGCAGCGAAGTGAAGGACGCGCACGACCGGTATGCCAATATTGAGATCAACTACCTGCTCCAGAAGATGGAAGAACATGAGGGGATTGCCATCCTGGCTACAAACCTCGGTAAAAATCTGGACGAAGCCTTTCTGCGGCGATTGCACTTCACCGTGGAGTTCCCTTTTCCGGAGCCCAAGCAGCGGCTCCGCATCTGGGAGAATATCTTTCCCACTGATGCACCCTTGGCCGGGGACATTGATTATCAATTTCTGGCGACGCAATTCAAACTGGCGGGGGGCAATATCAAAAATGTCGCGGTGACGGCCGCCTTCTATGCGGCTGCCAGCCCATCTCCCATCGGCATGCGGCACATCATCCTGGCGGTGAAAAGAGAGATGCAAAAGACTGGCAAACTCTGTGTCAAAAGCGATTTCGGTAAGTATTACGAGCTGATCAAAGGAGAGACCCCATGAGCAGTGCCGATGCTGTGCGCGATGTGGGGGTAACCCTGGTGAGTCTGTTGGCGGGAGATGAGTGGACGGGCTTTGAAGAAAAACCCGCCCTGACCCTCAAATCTCCCAAAGAACTCAAGGACGATCACGAGGACAATAAAATCCAGGTCTCTCTCTTCCTTTATCAGATTCTGGAAAATCCCCATCTGCGGAATCAGGAGCCCGAGAGAGACGATGACTTGAGGTTTCGCCCGCCGCCGTTGGCTCTGGACCTGTTCTACTTGATCACTGCCTATGGGAAGGACAAAGAAGACGAACATCGCCTCCTGGGCAAGGTAATGCAGATTTTTCATGACCACGCCATGCTGAGCGGCGCGGTCCTCAAGGGCGGTCTGGGCGGGCCCGGGGTCGAGATCAAGATCCTCTCCAACCCCATTTCCCTCAACGACCTTACCCAGCTCTGGAGTGCCTTTCCAGATGTCGCCTACCGGTTATCGGTAAGTTATTTGGTCACCCCCATCATCATTGACTCCACTCCCCGTGAGGTCGGCGCCCAGCGGGTGCTCAGCCGGGAGTACGAGTATTATTCCCGGGGGAAAAAACTATGACTCTGATCTGGCGGGGGAAAAACGGTGATTATCTCGCTTTTCGGGTTGAACCCAGGCTCATCACGGTCCTGACCTTTGCCGTCCGGCTGCAGGACGACTTCAGCGGCCAAAGACCGCTGGGCCGCGTCGAAGTAAGCCTGGCGGGTCTCAGTCGTAAACCGTGGCAGAATCTGAGCGGCTATTACCTCTGGACTGATCTTGATCGGACCGAGACGTATACCGTCACCATAGAGGCAGAGTGGTATCTGCCCTCGAAAGAAACAGTCAGACCCACAGATCTGGAGAAGAAGCTTCCGGTTCGCAAAATTATCCTTAAGCCCAACCCTCTCTATCCCTTCCCGGCGGCTGCGACCCTGCTTCGGGGAGTGGTGAAACAAAACGACCAACCCGTGGGGCAGGCAACGGTAGAGGTTACAGCTTCCACAGCATCAACAATTACCGATGCCCAAGGAGAATTCGTTCTCTACTTTAAAGAGGACCATAGCAATAAAGTGGAGATAGTTATTAAAAAGGGAGCTACTGTAAAGAAAATAGAAAAGGAGATAATGGAAGGAAAGACAACTTCAGCCGGAGTAATAAATCTGACCTGATCAGCAAACCGGCAAGGCGGGGACTGCAGGGAAAAGCCCAAAATACTTTAATTCGGTTCGGTCTCCCCTGTTTGATGATGAGGGTGAACCCGACGATTATGGAACAATACAACCGATCAGGAAGTAAAGGAGGTCATTATGCCAGAGTATTTATCACCCGGCGTGTATGTCGAAGAGTTTGAGATTGGGGGCAAGCCCATTGAAGGGGTGAGTACCAGCACGGTGGGGTTTCTGGGAGAAACCGAGCGGGGTCCCACCACGCCGCGCCTCATCACCAGTTGGACGCAGTTCCAAAGGATATATGGTTCCTACTTCAACGTCAATGGCAACACCCCCTTTCTGCCCTATGCCGTAGACGGCTTTTTCGCCAATGGGGGCAGACGCTGTTTCGTCTGCCGCATTACATCAGGCAAAGCCGCGACCGCCCAACTCCCATTGGACGGGGCCTTAACGGTAAAGGCGGTGGGAGAAGGACTCTGGGGTAACAATATTGCGGTGCGCGTGGGAGAGGGAACCTTCACCAAGCCAGATAAGCCCCTGTTCAAGCTCGAGGTTTATTACTGGAAACGGGGGCTGCCCCCAGATCTCAGCCTAGCCGAACTGAAGAAACAATTTCCGCCCACGGTGGCAGAGGTCTTTGACGATCTGGCTGTAGACCCCGAATCGGCTGATTATTACGAGAATCGGGTCAATGGTATCTCCACCCTGGTCGAGGTTACCAAAGAGGCCAACGACAGCGGCGCCCTCCCCACCGGCCCGGCGGTCCTCACGCCTTTGGCAGGAGGGACGCAGGGAGATCCGATTACCAGTGCTGATTACACCCGCGCGGACCCCGGGGATGATCAACCGGGGAAAAGAAAAGGGTTGTCGGCTTTTAAAGAGATTGAAGAGATCTCCCTGGTCTATGCCCCCCATGCCGCGGGGGTGAGTCCAGACCTGGTGAAAAAGATCTATGAGCATTGTGAAAATCAGCGCTACCGGTTCGCCATCTTCGACTCCAAACCGGCCCAGAGCAATGTCGCGGAACTGAATCCCAGGAATGATTTTGAGACCAAGTACGGGGCGTTCTACTATCCCTGGATCACCATTGTGGATCCGCTGACCCAGCTCAAGAAGAACATTCCGCCCGGCGGTCATGTGGCGGGAATCTATGCCCGCAGCGACGTGGAGCGGGGGGTTCACAAGGCCCCGGCCAATGAAAAGATCAACGGGGCCGTGGACCTGGAGTTTCAGATCACCAAGGGCGAGCAGGATGTGCTCAACCCCCGGGGGGTCAACTGCCTCCGGGCCTTCCCCGGGCGGGGCCTAAGGGTCTGGGGGGCCCGCACCCTCTCCAGCGATCCCCTGTGGAAATACATCAACGTGCGCCGATTGTTCATTTACCTCCAGCATTCCATAGATCGAGGTACCCAGTGGGTTGTTTTCGAGCCCAACAATGAGAAGCTGTGGGGCAGGGTGAAGGCGACGATTACGGATTTCCTTACCAGGGTCTGGCGGGATGGTGCCCTCATGGGAACCAAGCCGGAGGAGGCTTTCTTCGTCAAGTGCGACCGCTCCACCATGACCCAGGACGACTTGGACAACGGACGGTTGATCTGCCTCATCGGCGTAGCTGTGGTGAAGCCGGCGGAATTCGTTATCTTCCGGATCGCCCAGTGGGCCGGCGGCTCGGCGGTGACGGAATAGGGTGGAGATCAGGACCGAACAATGACGGTCTCAACAAGATGAATGCGGCAAGCGAGGAGGACAGGCGATGCCAAGACAGGATCCATACCGGCAGTTCAGGTTTCGGGTAGATATTGATGGGATGGTGGCAGGGTTCAGCGAAGTCACTTTTGGGGATACCACCACCGATCCGGTGGAATACCGGGAGGGTGATGAACTGCCCATATTCCGGAAACTTTCCGGGCTGACCAAATACGGCAATATCACCCTGAAGTGGGGGATCACTGACTCCATGGACCTCTACAATTGGCGCCAACAGATCATTGACACCGGGGCCGAAGGGGCCCGCAAGAATGTCCTGATCACCCTCATCAATGAGGCCGGCGAGGATAAGGCCCAATGGTTGGTGGTCAAGGCCTGGCCATCCAAATATGACCCCCCCGATTTCAGTGGCAAAGGCAATGAAGTGGCCATAGAAACCCTGGAACTGGTGCATGAAGGTTTCAAACGGGTGGCGTAGTGAGTTGAGGAGGGCGCCATGGAGTTCTGCACGGAGTTCGATTTCTGTCTACCCCGAGGCTATCTCGATCCCGAGGGCAATCTGCACCGGCGGGGGACCATGCGTTTGGCTACGGCCGCGGATGAAATCCTGCCGCAGAAGGATCCCCGGGTCCAGGCAAATCCAGCTTATCTGACGGTCATCCTGTTATCCCGGGTGATCGTCAAACTCGGCACTCTGGAAGTTGTCAACACGAAAACGGTGGAAAATATGTTCGCCTCGGACCTCGCCTTCCTCCAGGATTTCTATCGCCGGATCAACGACGACGGCACGAGCCGCATGAAGGTGTCTTGCCCCAAGTGTGAGCACGAATTTGAGGTGGAGGAAGAGCCGGTGGGGGAGTAATGGGCTACCCCCTCAACCGGTTGTATGAGGAGGTAGCCTTCATCGCCTATCACTTCCACTGGCCCCACCGGGAAATCATGAACCTGGAACATCGGGAACGGCGGCGTTGGGTGGAAGAGATTTCCAAGATCAACCAGAGACTGAGCGGAGAGGTCCAGCGCAGCATCCTGGAGGTGACGTGAATGCCCGACCGGGCCATGGCTAATCCAGGGGGGCTTAATCTGATGCTGATAATCTGCAAACAAACTGAGCAGGCAACTGGACTGCTCGGCTGGAGCGGCGGCCGATGACCACCAAAAGCAAGCAGGATCCGTATCGGTCTTTCCGGTTCCGCCTGGAGATAGACGGCCTGAAATTCGGCCAGTTTTCCGAGGTGACCGGGCTGCAGGCCGAAACGGAGACCGAGCCCTATGAGGAGGGCGGGGTCAATGATTTCGTCCATCAGCTTCCTAAACAGACCAAATATCCCCGCCTGACCTTGAAGCGGGGTATCACCGACCTGGACGAGTTGTGGGGTTGGTATCAGGAAGTGGTGCAGGGCACGGTGAAACGCCTCAACGGGGCGATAGTGCTAGTAGACGCCAACGGCGAGGACAGGCTGCGATGGAATTTTTTCCAGGCCTACCCGGTAAAGTGGATAGGGCCGGATTTCCGGGCCGACAGCAACACCGTCGCTTTTGAAGCTGTGGAGTTGGTTCACCATGGGATTAAGAAGGGTTAAAGACCGGACCATGCCGAGGCGCCTCGCCTTCAAGGTGCTTACCCAAGGCCGTAGCCGCCTGGGCTCGGGCCAGAGTTTCCATGCTTGGATCATGGCCCGTTATGGCCGACGGGTCGGTGGCTGGCTGCCCCGGGCGACGTTGGTCTTTCTCAGAACCAAAAAGCCGACATCTATCCTCCAGGCGGCTATAGAGGTCAACTTCACGGTGCAGCTGGCCGCGACAACCATCAAAATGTTCCGGGTTGAGACGGTTATGCTGATCAACAACGCCAAACCCCGGCATTACCATCGGCACCGGGGAGATTCCCCCCGGCGGTGGCTGCCTGGGACGGTCGCAGGCATCGGCACCGCTTCCCTCCGGGGTCTCCGGCGCCAACGGGAGGGGCCGCCCGGAAACCGGGGACGGTTGGTCATGTTGAAGCTAGGGGAATCGGTGTATCGTGGGGAAGAGCTGCCAATACCTGCCTCCGGGTCCGGACAGGTGGCGAGGACGCCTCGGTCCGGAGGGAGTGTGCCTCCGCCGGGGAGGACCTATGTCAGGGGGGGCATCTGGAACCAAGCCGGGCCGACCGGCCCCCCCAGACAGACCCGGCAAGTCGGCGTGATGGTCCGGATTACCCGCCTCCCCGCCGTCGGGGTCCGGCGTAATTCGTTCCCCTCCATCTTCATTTCCCCTAAGTCTGGGCAGTTGGCGAGAGCGCCCTGGTCTGAGGGGAGTGCACCTCTACCGAGGAGGACCTATGGTAGGGATGGTTTCTGGAATCAAGCCGGGCTGACCGGCTCCCCCAGACCGAGCCGGCCGGTCGGGAGATTTCCTTGGATCACTGCCCCCTCCGAGGATTTGCCCCTGGGCGGGACGCCCCCGAGTTCCAGGTCAAGGCAGGCGGGGTGGCCAGGACAAGGTAGCGGTGTTGATCAGACTGCTCTTGACCGATCCCGGCACCAAGGCCCTCACCGCCTTCGCCTGACTTCAAAATATTTACTCACCACCCCCTCGCCCAGACTGATCCAGCCTCAACCGCCGCAGCAGCTGGGCTGGCCGGGGAGCGGTCCAGCTCTGCTCCCCCTGGGCGCCCAGGTATCGGCTGGGCGGCGGGCTGACACCTCGGGTAGGTCCCGAACGGGATCGGCCGAAGGACTGGAGTTCCCGGCCCCGCAGGTACCCGCCCAGGAGTTCTTATTGAGGAATAACCGCAACCTTGAAAATAGGCTGAAGCAGTTACAGGATATGGTCCGGCAGACCGAACAACGGCTTCAGGCCAAGGTGCTGGAAAGAGTTCAGGAAGCGGTGGAGGCCCAGAGACATCCTTTGGAGATAAAAAATCTGTCCCTCCAGGTATACCGCCATATTGAGCGATTGATCCGGAGTGAACGGGAGAGGAGGGGAATGTAGATGCCTGAGAAGGGATTTTTAACCCGCAAGGATAAGCCCGGGATCAGAGTGCCGTTTCTCTTTAACCCCAAGGAATTTAATGTGGAGAAGAGCAACCAGTTCGCCGAGGTGAACATTCCCGGCCTGTCCTCCTCCATCCTGCAATTTGTCCGGGGCAATTCCCGCACCATCACCTTGGATCTGTTTTTTGACACCTATGAGAAGAGAACGGATGTCCGGATGTTTACCGACCAGATCACCGGCTGGGATGCCGGGATCACTTACAGCCGTCTGGCCGACCGTCCCAAAGGGCTCATGGACATCGACTCCGAACTGCACGCTCCGCCGATCTGTCTTTTTATCTGGGGAGCCTTTGTCTTCCAATGTATCATCGAGCGCGTCAGCAAGCGTTTCACCATGTTCCTCCCCGACGGGATTCCGGTCAGGGCGACGCTGACGGTTACGCTCAAGGAATATCGAGAAGTTGATATCCAGGTAAAGGAAATTGACCAGCATTCGGCAGACTTGACCAAACGGCACCTCCTGACGGCAGGAGAGAGCCTCTGGTCTCTGGCTGCGGCCGAATACGGCGACCCCGAAGATTGGCGGCTGTTGGCCGAGGCCAACGATATTGACAATCCCCGCCTGCTGCACCCTGGCATGGAGTTGTCAGTGCCACGGAAGGAGAGCTAAAGGATGGGCCTGGACAAACTTTCTCCCTCCCGTCTCGGTTTCTATGCCCCCCGCTTCGAAGTGGAGATTAACAACAAACGTCTAACGGCGGATCTGTCCAAGACGATCGTAGACGTTACGGTGGAAGAAAAGATGGATGAGGGGGCGAGTTTCACTTTCACGGTTCACGATGCCTTCGATCTTAAAAAGCAGAAGTTCACCTGGCTGGATCACCCCCTCTTCGCGTTGGGCAATACCGTTGGTATTCGCATGGGCTACGGCGGCGATGTGCAGGAGATGATACTGGGGAAGATCAGTAAACTGGAACCCAGCTTTTTTGCCGGGGAATTGCCTACCATAACTGTTTCTGGACAAGATCTCTCCTACGATCATTTGAAACGCGCCAGTAAAGAAAGGGCTTTCCTGAACAAGGCTTATAGTGCCATCGCCCAAGAAATCGCCACCGAGGCCAAGCTGCAGGCCGTGGTTGACGCCACGGCGATTTCCGAATCTCTGATCCGAAAGAACAACCACGAGACTTACTTTTCCTTTCTGGAGTCTCTGGCCCGCAAGGTGGGCTACACCTTCCGGATAGATCGACGGACGCTTTATTTTATTAAACCCAAAGACGACACCCAGGAGATTCTGACCCTGGAGTTGGGAAAGGATATTATCAGTTTCCGACCGCAATTAAGCAGTGCCAACATTGTCACCGAGGTGGAGGTGCGGGGCCATAGTTGGCGCGACCCCAAGACGGCGATTATCGGTCGGGCCCGGGCGGGGAGCGAGCGCGGCCAGGAGCCGGGAAGGAAGCCGGCCAGCCAGGTCATAGAGGACCGTACCGGTCCGGTGAAACTGGTGATTACCGGCGTCATCGTGGATTCCGTGGAGCAGGCTGACGCCCGGGCCCGGGCCGAGCTTAACCGGAGGAACGACGGCTTTATCCAGGGCGAAGTCGAATCCATCGGTTTACCGCAAATCAGGCCCGGCCTTACCATCAAATTGGCCAAAATGGGGCAGAGGTTCAGTGGCAAATACTATGTGAAAGATACCCGACACAGTATCGACTCCAACGGCTATCGTCTGAATTTTACGGTTAAAAGGAACGCGTTATGAGCATCCTCGAGGCACTGCGGGAGGAAGGGCGGGAGGTGGGTCGAGTCTACGGGGTAGCCCCGGGGCTTGTCACCAACAACCGGGATCCCGAGGGGCTGGCACGGGTAAAAGTCCATTTCCCCTGGCTTTCCGATGACAACGAAACCGACTGGATCCGACCGGCCACGCTCATGGCAGGGGAACAGAGGGGGACCTTTTTCCTTCCCGAAGTGGGGGATGAGGTCCTGCTGGCCTTTGAGCACGGCGATCTCAACCGGCCGGTGGTGTTGGGCGCCCTCTGGAACGGCGCGGCAGCCCCGCCGGAAACCAACTCCGACGGTCAGAATAACGTTCGCAAGATCTGTTCCCGGAGCGGCCACGAACTGATTTTTAATGATAACGGCCAGGCCGGTCAGGAGAAGCTGGAGATTCACACCAAAGGCGGTCATAAAATCCTCCTGGACGACTCCCTGGGCGGGGAAAAGATAGAAATCGTCGATAGAACCGGGGCAAACCATGTAGTTATTGATGCGGTCCAAAACAGCATCACCATCACCGCCGCCCTGCAGCTGAAAATCAAGGCGGCGACGGTGGAGATCGAAGCAGATACCATGCTGACCCTGAAGGCTGGAGCAGTGCTGACAATCCAGGGAGCTTTGGTGCAAATCAACTGATTTCCAGGAACGGCGAATCAACCCAACCCATACCCCGGCAGTTTTGGCGCCGATTTGCCTCCCAGCCGCCGGTATGGGTAAAGCCATCTATTGATCACCAGGAGGAATCATGCCACCGGCAGCACGGGTTGGAGATGTTACCAGTCACGGCACGCCTCTGGGCCCCGGTCCAGGGAGCTTCAATGTTCTCATCGGGGGGCAGCCGGCCTGGCGGGTGGGGGCGGATATTCATACCTGTCCGCTAGTTACCGGGGTTGTGCCCCATGTAGGGGGCAGCGTGGCGGTGGGGAGTTTCACGGTCCTGATCAACAACCTGCCGGCAGCCCGACAGGGAGACCTGGTGGTGGAAGCGGGGCCGCCCAATGCCATCGCCATGGGCTGTCCAACGGTGATGATCGGTTAAAAGAGCCCACACGGCCAGAGGGAAGAGGAGATGGCGAAAGAATTCCTGGGAGTAGGCTGGAAATTTCCAGTCAGCGTCACTGCTGACGGCAGGATTGCCCTGGCGGCAGATGAAACTGACATCCAGGAGGCGATCCGGATCATTCTCCAGACCGCCAAGGGCGAGCGGGTCATGCGGCCCGATTTTGGCTGCGGCATCCACACCCTGGTCTTTGACTCCATTAATACGGCGACGCTGACGCTGGTGGAGAACAGCGTGCGCGAGGCGCTCCTGGTCTACGAACCGAGGATAGAACTCCTGGGCGTGAAGGCCTCGGCCCCCCGGGCCGATGAGGGAGAGCTCCTCATTGAAATAGACTACCGGGTGCGGGCCACCAACAGTCGCGCCAACCTGGTATACCCCTTTTATTTCAGAGAAGGTGGCCTATGATCATCGCACCGCCCCAGCTTGACGCCAGGACCTTCGGCAAACTCCTGGAGCAACTCAGGTCCATGGCCCCCCATTACACCGCAGAGTGGCGGCCCGGGTTGGCAGACGCCGGGGACACCTTACTGAACATCCATGCCTTCATTACCGAGATGATTATTACCCGGTTGAACCAGGTGCCCCGCAAGAGTATGATCGCCTTTCTGAATATGTTGGGGCTCAAACTCCTGGAGGCCCAGCCGGCCCTGGTGCCCGTCATGTTTAAGACGGTGCCCGGAAGGGATCAAGACGTACTGGTCCCCGCCCGGACGCAGGTCAGGGCGGCCAAGACCGAGGAACATGAAGAGGTCCCTTTCGAAACCAAACAGAACCTCCTGGCGGTGGCCAGCAACCTTCGGGAAGTAATCGGTGTGGTCCCGGCCAACGATGCCATTTTTATCCATACCGCCAATGTCCTGGCCCAGGACGGCGGTATCGCCGCCGAGCAGAAAGCCTTTAATCCCTTTGCCGGGCAGGATCAACAGGAACACAGCCTTTACCTGGGACACCAGGATCTGTTGAACCTCCAAGGACCGGGGGAGATCAGGATGGTCTTCACCCGGCCGCCAACACCAGGCGCCGCCAGTGTCGACCTGGTCTGGGAATATTGGGGCGAGGATAAGGCCGAAAAGATTGACCGGTGGCTTCCTTTGGAAATCATCTCTGACAACACCGCAGGATTGGCCGGGGAGGGGGAGATTGTCCTGGCAAAAAAACTCGACGGTGAGATTAAACAGGCCGCCTTAAAGGATATTTTCTCGGCTACCGGCAGACCCCCCTGCCAGGCAGCGGCACTGGCGGCCACCAAGAATCGGTGGGTGCGGGGGCGGCTCCGAGGGCCGCTGTCAGGGGAGCTGAGCACCCTCATGCCCACGGTGGGAACGCTTTCTCTCAGGACCGCACCGGGGGGACCGGTGCCGGCGGATGCCGGGTTCTATAACGATGTCCCGATTGATTGGAGCAAGGCCAGGGCCGTTACCAACGTCAGTCCGCCTTCAGAAGGAACCAACGGATCAGAGCCCGACCAAGACTCGCTGCTGACATTGCCCGTTGACTCTCTGGCAGGATTTGCCGTCGGGGACCGCGTGGAGATATTGATGGGTGAGGATCCCCCCCTCGAGGCACGGATCGCCATGATAAAGGCCACTGCCAAACAGGGATATTTAGTTCTGGCATATTCCAAAGGGACAAAACCCCCTGGCCACGACCAGGCGCTGATCATCCGGACGAAAAATGAACTGAGCGAAGTCTATGTCTTCGGCAACCAGCCGAAGCTGAACGATGCTTTTTACTTGGCCAGCCAGGAGGCTTTCTCAAAAAAAGGCGCCATGATAACCCTGAATTTCACCCTGGGAGGCCTGTTCTCCTCTCCGGAAAGTCAGGGGGACATCAAACTGGAGCCCAAGCTTTCCTGGGAATATTGGAACGGCAAGGGGTGGTGGGTCCTTCCGGTCAAGGACGGCACCGGGCAATTTCTCAAGATCGGTGATAACACCGAGGTCCAGTTCGTCTGTCCACAAGATATGGCGGAAACCGAGGTTTATGGCCAAAAAAACTATTGGATCCGGACCCGCATCATCGGCGGTCATTACCTGCGGGAAGACTATGTCCTCGAAACCAGGAGGACCGAGTCGTCTTTGACGACCGCCGCAGGCCAAGAATATCAAATCAGCCAACAGCTGGTAGTCCGGAAGCAGTTTCAATTGCCCATTATCAGGGATCTGACCATAACCTATGCCTTTTCCGAAACCCACGAGCTGGAGGTGTGCCTGTCTTACAATAATCTTGAACTTATCGACCAGACGTTGTCGGCCAGGACCGGGGTTCCCGGTTTTCCGGCCTTTATCGCCCTGGCAGAGACTGTTCCAGCTCTCTATTTAGGTTTTGACAAGCCGCTGCGCCACGGCCCCATAAGAATCTTTTTCGCGGCGGCAGAACTGCATTACGCTGAGCGGCAGAAGCCCAAAATCCTCTGGCAGGGGAGCGCAGCATCGGGTTGGCTGAACCTGGACTATTTGGATGAGACCGAGGGTTGGGTGACGCCGGGCCATCTCGAGTTTATCGGTCCCACAGTCTTGGCCGCGCGGCCGCTCTTCGGCACTGCGCTATATTGGCTCCGGGGCGGTTTAGAGAAGGGATTGTACGCAACCGAGCCGCTTCTCGGGGGTATTTTCCCCAATACCACTTGGGCCGGTCAGGCCGAAACGATCAGGCTGGAGATCCTGGGTTCAAGTAACGGCGAGCCTCATCAGACCATGGCCTTTCTCAAGACGCCGGTGCTAAGGGGGGAAGAGGTTCGGGTCAGAGAAGTCCTCTCTGCGGAAGAGCGGCATCTGCTCCAGGCCAAGTCGGGAGCAGTTCTGGAAATCGGGGACGAAACCGGTGCCGCGACGGAGATCTGGGTTCTTTGGACGGAAGTGGCCGATTTTGCCGATTCGGATGGCAAGAGCCGACATTATCTTCTGGACCGGGCCCTGGGTGTAGTCAGTTTCGGCGACGGCCAACACGGCATGATTCCGCCCCCGGGCCAAGACAATGTTAAGGCCTTTGCCTACCAGACCGGCGGTGGCGCCCAGGGAAATGTGGCGGCCGGAGAAATCAAAGCCCTGGTATCCTCGGTGGCGGGGTTGGACAAGGTTGTTAATCCCCTTGCTGCCGATGGCGGGGCCGATACGGCTACAATTGATGAGATGCTGACCCTGGGCCCGGCCATGCTCAGCAATCGCGGCCGGGCCGTGACCACAAAAGATTATGAATGGCTGGCCAGACAGGCTTCCCGCAAAGTGAAAAAGGTCAAATGCCTGGCGAGCCGGAATCGGTTGGGCCAACTCGAAGCGGGTTGGGTGACGGTCATCATAGTTCCGGATACACCGGAGCCCCAACCAAGTCCCTCCCTGATGCTGAAGCGGGTGGTGGCCAGCTATCTTGCCCAACGCAGCGGCAGCACCATTGCCGCGGCCGGAGGGATCGTGGTCATCGGCCCCACCTATGTCAAAATCAACCTGTCCCTGGACCTTATTGTGGCCACCATGGACCTGGCCTCGGAAACTGAGCGGCAGGTGCAAAGGGCGTTGGCTGACTTCCTCCATCCTCTCAGCGGCGGCCCGGAAAAACAGGGATGGCATTTCGGCAGGGGCGTGGCACTGTCGGATGTCGCCGCCCTCCTGGAGGGCCTCGCCGGTGTTGATGCCATTGCTCAGATCAGTTTTCAGGAGCGCCCCGAGGCCGATTTCTTCCCGGTTGGATCCGACGCCCTGGTGGCCAACGGGGATCACCGCGTTAACCTACGCCTGCCCTGAGGAGGTTGACAAGGATGGGATTGCCTATCCCCAAACTGGCTGACAAAACCTTCAGCGCCATCTTCCTCGAAGCCCGAGCGCTGATCGGCCGCGATAGTTCCGCCTGGACGGATCACAACCTGCATGACCCCGGGATTACGTTTACGGATTTATTCGCCTGGCTGGCGGAAATGCAGTTGTATTATCTGGACAGGATTACGACGGCCCATAAAATCAAGTTTCTAAAGATGCTGGGGACAGCCCCCCGGGGACCGCGGCCGGCTCGGGTTTTGGCCACCTTCCAAAAAGTGGAGCGGGAGCAGGCGCTGCCGGCGGGTATGGAAATCATCGCCAGGAAGGGTAAGGAGGAACTCTGCTTTACCTTGGACAAAGAAATCAGGTTAGTGCCGGTAAGCCTTGGGAAAATCCAAACAGTGAGGGGGGTGGAGATCTTCGATCAGACCAAGGCCAATCACCAGGAAGACATCTCCTTCTTCGCTTTTGGCGAAGATCCCGGGGTGGGGGCGGCACTGCATCTCGATCTTGATGTTCATGTTGCAACGTTGGCCGGGGAGATGACGCTGACTTTTCTTCTGGACGACTCCGAACTCCCCCGGTCTGGTGCCCAGGCCCGGGAAGCTGTCGACATCACCCCTTCGGTGGAGCTGAATTGGGAATACCTGCTGGCGGGCGAGCCCTGGCAACGGCTGACCGTCACGGCTGACGGTACCAGGGGATTTACCCAGAGCGGCAGTGTCACAATCGTCGGCCCGGCCATGCCGGCAGGACAATCCCTGACGATCCGCTGCCAATTGGCATCGGGACAATATGAGATCGCCCCCCGGCTCAATACGATTCTCCTGAACACGGCGACGTTGCTCCAGGTCCAGGAGATCTCAACCCGGAGCCCGGGTGATGGCCGACCGGGGCAGCAGAGAAGGTTCGATGCCAAAGGGATTATCCCGGAGAGCCTGAAAGTGGAGGTCGGAACCCCCGATTCGCCCCATCTGGGTTGGCAACAGGTCAGTACGTTCGACCAATCGGCCCCGGACGACAGACATTACCTCTTCGACCCGGTCGCCGGTGAGCTCCTCTTCGGCAACGGCCTGAACGGCCGGGTCCCGTCCCCCGCAGAAATGATCAAGATCTCCTGGCAGCGGACCCTGGGAGCACGGGGCAACATACCCCCGGGGTGGCAATTTGACCTGGCCGGTCTGAAGGCCATTAACCTGGTGGCCGGTACCGGAGGTCAAGAGGCGGAGTCGGTGGACGCGGCTTTGGCCAGGGCCAGAAGTGATCTCTCCCTTCCCCACCGGGCCGTCACGGCAACTGACTATGAAGAGATCGCCCTGATGACGCCGGGGTTGCGGGTGGCCCGGGCCAAGGCCATTGTTAACTATCATCCGGATTATCCCTGTGTGAAGAACTTTCCCAATGTCGTCACGGTGGTGGTGGTGCCGGTCTCCCAGCCCCGGAAAAAAGCGCCCACTCCCGGGCCGGGATTTTTAGACACCATCTCCCGTCACCTGGATCGGCACCGTTTGATCACCACCAGGGTCAAGGTGGTCGGCCCCCAGTATATCAAGATCTCCGTCAGCGTCGTCATACACCTCAAAGCGGGATGCAGCCAGAGGAAAGTTCTCCAGTCGGTGCAGCTGGCTTTAAACGCCTTTTTGGACCCACTGCAGGGAGGGCCGGACGGCGGCGGCTGGCCCTTCGGCCGCGCCGTCTTTCCCGCAGAGATCTATCAGGTGGTGGACGGCGTGCCAGGGGTGGACTACCTCACCGGTCTGGCCGTCAAGGCTGACGGAGGGCAAGCCTCGCCATCCGGTGTCATCGTCATCCCCCGCCATGCCCTGGTTTATGCCGGGCAGCACCAGATCAGGCTCGGCACCGAGGTGCAACCATGACGGAACGAGAATTTCAGACTCAGATTTTCAAGACAGCCGATCAATGGCGCAGCGGACTGCTTTTCCGCCTGCAAGAGGACCTCGGCGGCGGTATTACCTTGCCGGCCCTCCCGGCGGAGGCCGAAGCCCTCCCGGGCCTGGGGGAGGTGCCTGAGCCCGTGGTCCTGGCGGTGGACGGCTGTGGTCTCGTGTATTTCCTTGATGAGATCAGACACCGGGTAGGCCAATACGACCCCCGGACGCAGGTGGTGGAATGGCTTCCCTACCTTTGTCAACTCCACAAACCCGGACGGCTGTTGTTCCACGGTTTGCGGATGTTTCTGGTGGACGCGGCTGCCCAGCGGGTGTGGGTCTACTCGCGACTCAATGGCCAGATCATCCTGGAACTGGCCATAAACCAACCACGGGATGTGGTGATCCATGCCAACGGCAGCATCACTATCCTGGACGGCCAAACCAACTGCCTGCACCGCTTCGCGGCCCACGGCGGCTATCTGGACAGTTACGGCGGTGAAGAAAGCCGCGCCCCGGTAGGCTGCGTCATTGGCCGGGAAGACAGCCTGGTGCTGCTGGATAGAGACACCCGGCAGTTTTTACGCTTTTCCGCCACGGGCAAGGACCTCGGGGCCTTCGGGAACCTGGATGGCATAATTCCTCAAATGTTGGCCCGGGGTCCGCAATGGTCTTTTTTTGTCTTAAGTGAAATCGGGGAGGTCTGGCAATTGGATCAGGACGGTCTACCGGCCGGCCGGATTAAACTTCCCCCAGAGGCCGGGGAAGTCCGCTGGATCGCCACTGACAGGGGAGGGCGACTCTACGCCAGCACCCGGAAAGGGGTATTCGCCTTCACGGCGGCGCTGACCTTTTCCCGGGAGCAAGGCACGTACTATTCCAAAACCTTGGACAGCGGGCTGACCGGGTGTCGATGGCACCGACTGCGTCTTACGGGGGATTTTCCCCCGGGGACGGCAGTGGAGATTTCCGCCTGCGCCACCGATGATACCGCCTTGCAGAGCACCATCCAACATATCCTGGCTGATCCGGATCTGCCTATGGTGGAGAAGGTTGCCGCACTGGAGAGGCACCTGCAGTGGAGCCAGCCCCGGAGGAACGCCAAAGATATGCTCCTCCAGGCTCAGCCCGGCAGGTATCTCTGGCTGAAGATTACCCTGGCGACCTTTGACGAGCGGGTCAGACCGAACATTAGCGAGATGCGCCTTTTTTATCCCCGGCAGTCCTACCTGCGCTATCTGCCGGCCATCTATCAACAGGATGGGGCCAGTCGGGATTTTCTGGAGCGCTTCCTGTCCCTTTTTGAGTCCATCTTCGCCGACCTGGAAAACGACATCGCCACCGTGACCCGGTTTTTCGACCCTGACACCACCCCGCCGGAATTCTTAGGTTGGCTGGGATCCTGGCTGAGTTTGGCCCTGGAGGAGGACTGGCCCGAGGAGACCCGCCGCCAGCTTATCCGGGAAGCTCCCGACCTCTATTCCATTAAGGGAACAGTGGCCGGAATCCGCCGCGTGGTGGAACTTCTCACCGGCAAAACTCCAGTCATTATGGAGGCGGCGCAGGCGGGGGAACCCCTGACATTAGGGGGGGAACACCACCTGGGGGTCAACAGCCTCCTCCTGGGAGCACCCCGTCACGGGTTTAAATTGGGTCAGGGCTCAATTCTGGGCCGGGTTCACCTGGGAGAGTCACTGCCGGAGGGAGCGGACCCCTTCCTCCAGGCCGCCGCACCCTTCCTGCCGTTGGCCTACCATTTCACTGTTTACCTCGACCTGACACCGGCAGAGCGGGATCGCTATCTGAAGGGTTTGCGGCAGTTGCTTAATGAAGTGAAGCCGGCCCACACAACCTATAGCCTGCGTTTGTCTGACACCGCCGGAACCAGACCGCCCCGGATCGGCATCAACTTTACCTTGGCAGGCTTCAGCCGCCTCCGTCTGGGGGAGGCGACGGTGGGGGGCGCCTGGCTGCTGGGAATGGTGGAAGAGGGCGGGGTGGTGGGAGAGCGGGCCGCCCTCGGCCAACAGACCAGGTTGATTGCGTAACCGCCCCGCCGAGGATGCCGATAACCCCACAGATACAAGGGAGAAAATAATGAATCAAGAGCCCAAAACGAACTGCGGAGTCTGTAAGATCCCGAATTTTGAACGGAACAACTACTTCTACGGCAAAATGATGGTGGCCCGGGATTTTTTTGCCGAACAGTGCTACTTCAACGAAAAACGCTGGCTCATCAACCGGATGGTGCTGGGCTGGGGTGTTGTCTGTGGTCTGGAGGTGCTGCCGGGGGATACTCCCGGCGAAGTGGTGGTCACCCCGGGGCTGGCCATTGATTGTTGCGGCCGGGAGATCCTCGTTTGCTGCCAACAGACCATACCGCTCCGACCGGAGCAATCAGCCTGCCATCCGGAAGAGCCAACGGCGGAGGGCCCCAAAACCGTCTATATCGTTCTGGAGTATCAAGAATGCAAGACGGAGCCGGTACACCTGCCGGCCGTTGCCTGCGATGCGCCGGAACGGGGCGAGTTTAACCGCATTCTGGATAGTTTTAAGATCCGGGTTAAAACGGCAGGGGAAATAGCACCTCCCGATCCCTGTCTCCGGCGTTGCCCATTGGTTGAACCCCAGGGGAAGACAGCCTCTCTTCACAGTTATCTCTGCCAGGAATTAAAAACCTGCCCGGTCTGTCCGACCCCGGCCTCCCTTATTCTGGCCCAGGTCACCATACCAGCCCCAGCCGGCCAATCCCCCTCAGAGATTCAGATAGATCAGTGCTCCCAGCGCCGGCTGGTCTACGGCAACCAGGTGCTCTATGACCTGTTCCGCTGTTTTCACGGCGATTTGCCCCGGGTAACCAGGATCAATTGGCAGAACCATGGTGCTACCCTCTCCTGGGAAGAATTCGCCAGTAAAAAAGACGGCATTTACCAGAAGGGGATCAGGATCGGCTTCGACCGTCCTATGGATGATACCACCATCAATACAGAGACATTCCTGGTTATGGTCAAGATGCAGGACGGAGAAACCGGGAATTTCAAATACCCCCGGATTCCCGGGAGGGTAACCTATGACGCCGTTAAAAATGAAGCCTGCTTCACCATAGAATCCAAATGGCTCGATGATGTCTATCTGGGCTATTCCAGCATCAAGAAGAAGGCTGAATTTGTCGTCGTCCTGAAGGGAGACTTTATCATGAGCAAGGGCGACGCCTGCAATCCGCCCCGGGCCTTGGATGGCAATTTTATCGGCGGCCGGCTGCCTTCGGGGAACGGCACGCCAGGGGGTGATTTCATCAGCTGGTTTAAGGTGGTGAAACCCACGAGCCCCCAGGGGCAAACCGCCCAGGTCGAGGCGGCCCAGGACTAAGGGTTGCCGCAGACCAGCCGCCGGCCAGATAGAAAGGAGAAGAGCATGAGCACGGAAACCGGGAAGCGTAAGACCTGTGGCTATAACACTTATAAACGCACCAATTACTTCCACGGCATGCTGCTGACGGAACGGGATTTCCTGGAAGAGCAGCTCTATCACCAGGAAAAGCGCAAATTGCTGAACCGGATGCTCCATGGTTGGGGCGTGGTCTGCGGCCTGATGGTCAAAGCCACCGAACCGCCTTCCACCAAAATCGTCATAACCCGCGGCCTGGCCCTGGACTGCCTGGGCAATGAAATCGTGGTCAGTGATGATTTCGAGCTGGACCTGAAGAAACTGCCCCTTCCTTGCCCCGATCCCGCCACGGCGCCGCCTTGCCCGGAAAATACCACCGCAGAGGAGACCTCTACATACTATCTCGGCATCAAGTACGTTACGGCGCCTACCGATCCGGTCCCGGTCTACCTGCCGGGGGGGAGTTGTGAAGAGAAGAGTTGTGAATATTCCCGGATCCGGGAGGGGTTCTGCCTTCAACTCCTCAAGAAGGTCCCCTGTGTTCCCGGACCGCTCACCGGTTCCGGGGATGACCTCCTGGAGAAGATTGCCCAATGTTGTCCTGAAACTCCTGGCGGCCAGGAGAAGGTGCGTGCCTGTCTCCAGGAGGTTCTTGCGGCCTTTCAGACCGCCTTCTATATCGACCCATATAACTGCCCCCTCTGCTGTGGTGAAGACGAGCCGTATGTCATCCTGGGCAGTCTGACGTTGAAGAAGGATTGCCAAACCCCCAAGATTGAATCGGCCATGATCAATATCCATGCGGCCCGGCGCTATGTCCTCACCCCTCCCTTGTGGCAGTATATTCTCCGCTGGTTTGCCCCCCAGGTCAGCAGTTTTCTGGACAATCCCTTTTCCCCGATCTGTCGGAAAACAATCAGCGGACTGACCGAGTCGCAACTCACCGCCATCTGTGGGCTGGTGCACCGGCTGAAGGAAATACTCACCGGGGGAGAAGCCATCCCTCCCAAACCCACCACCGAGGCAAAGGAGCTGATGGCCGTCATCGCAGCCAACAAGGCGGAGTTTGATAAGAAATTGGCCGAAATGGAAAAATCCTACAAGAGTCAGGTGGAAGAACTGAAAAAACTCTTGGAGAAAGCCAAGCCTGTGCCTTAAGCCCAAACATCCTCGTCAGGGATTCTCAGGCACGCTCAATCCCGGCCCCGGGCCCAGTCCCGGCGGCCCAGCAGCCTGATACCTGTGACGCTTATGGCCGCAGGGGCCTTCGGACCTTTGGAGAAACCAGGAAGTTAAGTCATTCTCAGGGCAATAACTTTGTTAAACCAGACATAATATTTTCACCGACAACTTTTTATCAAGGAGAATGGTGATGTCAGAAAATGTCGAAACCAACCCGGGACAAAAGGTGGACCCACAAGGTCAAACCCCACCAGAGGGTGGCGGGCAGGATACCGGCCAGGGCTTGGCCCAGGGCCAGGAAAACGTCAATGATGACCCTGGCAAAAAATTAACGGAATTGGCAGATGCCTTAAAAAAATCTCAGGAGACCATAGAAACCCAACAGAAGGCCAAAGACCGGTATAATGCCGACCTGAACGAATTAAAAGGGTTGGCCGCCGAGATCGAACAGATTGTCGCCGGTTACGAAAAGGCCTTGCCGGATTTAAATCAACGCCGAGAAAACATCGAGATTTATAAAAATTGCAAATCGAAAGAGCTTGAAAATATAAAGGATAAATGGGAGAAAATAATAACAATAAGAAAAAATTATGACGATAAAATCACAAAACTAAAAAGTGATATTGGTGAAAAAACAAAAAAATATGATGATAATTTGAAAAAGCTGGCTGGGCTGAGAGATAAAGTCGCAAAAAATAAAAGTAAATATGAAGAATATAAAAATTCTCAAAAAGCTCTTGAGGCCTCTTTAAAGTCCATGGAAGACCTGACCAAAGAGATCAACAAAGAAGTCGAGGGAAAAAAATATTATCGGGCCTATGGGTTGCTCCTCGATGTAACAACCCCTGAGATCAAGGGAAAAGATACCTTGGCAAAAGAACTTAAAGAGGCCTGGACGGATCTATTCGCCGCGAAGGAAGAGGTGCGAACCTGTGAAGGCGATACCGACTGGCTGAAAATCAGGCTCGAAGCCGATAAAAACAGCTTGCTGGAACTAGAGAAGAACCGCCGGGCTGATATCCTCAAGGCCTTGGATGCCTTGAAATAGGCGGGGCTAGGCAAGAACCGTTCTAGAGGGCTTGCCGTGACGCCGATAATATATTGCCACGGGTTGAAGATACTCGCGGTTGAACCAGCGATCGGCATTAATGGGTGGCGCCGGCTTTCCAGCCTATGCCGGCAGCAGGTGAAGAACAGTGCCTTTGGTCTCGCGACGCGAGGAAGGGAAGCATGATGGCTTGCAGGACCGGAGTGGCATCGCGACAGCCCCGGGTAGGTCGGTCCAAAACCCCGGCCGTTGCAGTCAAGGGGCTTAAGGGGGGACAGCGGCCAACCAGGGGCCCGGAGGATGGCGTGGCAGCCTGGTTGCGTGCCGGCCTGATCCAGGCCAAGTTGACCTTGGGGCAGCCCGGGGACCGGTATGAGGCCGAGGCTGACCAAGTGGCGGACCGGGTGATGCGGTTGACGGCCCTGGGGGTGCAGGCCAAACCGGGCTGACTGGGGGCGGCTTCCCTGGACGGGGAGGCGGGAGTCTGCCAGCCTCTGCCCTTGGCTGCGCCCATACACCGGCTGGCCCTTGGCCAGGCCGCCCCCGGCGGCGTGCCACCCAGGACCGAGGCAGCCATCCGGGGTCTGGCCGGGGGTGGGCAGCCCCTGCCCCAATCGGTCCGGGACTTTTTTGAACCACGTTTTGGGGCCGATTTCAGGCCGGTCCGGGTGCACACGGGCACGGCCGCCGGGAACCTGGCAGCCGGTTTACAGGCCAAGGCTTTTACGGTGGGGCGGAACATTTTCTTCGGCCAGGGGCAGTATAGCCCGGGAACCCAGGAGGGCACCCGGCTGCTGGCCCATGAGTTGACTCACGTGGCGCAGCAGGGAGGTGGGTTGCACTCCGGCGGGTTATTCGTGCAACGCCGGACGGTTAGCCGAACCTACGCCACCGCCGCCTTTGAGACCGGTCCGCTCTGTGATGTCAGACTGGCCATAATCAATGCACCAGAATCAGATACCGAGGACCTGACAGAGTTCATAGATGCCGCTGAAAGCGGTATCCTCAGGGCGTGCGGGACGTTGCCCCGTTCATCTTCCCGGGCCATTAGGGTTAGACTCCAATACCGGCGAGGTCTGGCACACTATCAGGTCGAACAACGTGCCTTTGTCGCCGCCCGGATATCGGTCCTGGGCCGGGCTGGTGATCCGGCTTATATTGCGGAACAGGAACGGCTTGCCGCGGAGCGGGCTCGGGTGGCCCAGCTGGAGGCCAATTATCGTGCCGCCGTGCAGTCCGGCGCTTGGCAAATGGCGGCCGAATATCTCAATGGCTTCAACGATGCGGACATTGCTTCCCGCCTTTCCAGGCTGGATTTAATGCAGCTGGGGGAACTCCGCCGGGGAGCCGTCAGAAATCCCCGCCTTGGGGGCGGCGGCCGTCTGGCGGCTGCCATTGATGCCGCCAACTCCGAGGCCCGGCGAGTCGCCACCCTGATTGATAATTATGAAAACGCCCTGGATTCTTCAAATTTCGAGAGTGCGGCCGAGTATTTGAACGGCTTCAGCGACGCCGATATCCGTACTCGCCTGGCAAGATTGCCTAGGGTGGGGCTAAGCCTGTTGCGAGACGGTGCCGTCAGAAATCCCCGGCTGGGAGGTGGCGCCCGACTGGTAGGCCTGATTGATGCCCAGACGGGTCGTGTCCCTCTGCAGGGCGTCGGCTATGCCTGCTTTGATGGCGCCACCATTACTGTTACCAAAAATCGCCTGACCCATTCCTGTGACGCATTCTCCGGAAGTGTCGGGGCCCCCACACCGCCCGGCAGGTTCTGCATCAGGATGCAGGGAGCAGCCCAAATCAGAGGGGGACTCAGAGGTCTTTTCCAGGATCGCAGCAGCTGGTATCTTCTGGAGCCGCAGTTTACGACTTCTCGATCTCGGATGCAGCTCCATCCGGGGGTGATGAGCTCCGGCTGTATTACGGTCAGAGATCGAGCCTGTTTTGACCGACTGGCGGCGGTGCTCAACTCCCCGGGCCTTGACTTCGGGAGGGGCTACGATGGTTATCCCCCGGGAAATGCCGAACACGTTGATAATCCGGAACGTTCTGTAAGTTGCGTAGCTTGGCTCGACGTCTCTTCAAGTCCGGGGAGCTGCGCTGCCAGAGGTTGATCGTTGATCATGACTAGTTTTTATCCGGAAACTCGGGGTATACCAGGGAAAGCGCCTGAAAGGGGTGATAACTCACGCCCCGACCAAAAGATTTTTGCCGTTGGGCAATACTCCCAGAGTTTGCCGCCCGTCTTCGGATAGGAAATAACTATCAGGAGTTATCAGAGAAACTATTTATATGAGCATGTTTCTTAACCCTATGAAGACCTGCCAGAGCAAGTTCTCTCCTCCCCGTTCCAAGGCCGCGGTTGGAGGAGCGAAGCAGGCATCAAGCCGGAGGCTGGCAATTATGCCCAGCCCAGGGGAATTGGGCCGACTGGGGACAGGACTGATCCAGGCCAAACTGCATCTGGGGCAGCCCGGGGACCGGTATGAGGTCGAAGCCGACCAATTGGCAGACCGGGTGATGCGGCTGCCAACCCCGGGGGTGCAGGCCAAACCGGGCTGACCCCGGGCTGCTTCCCCGTGGGGGGAGGAGAAAGGTTCCCAGCCGGCGACGGTGGCGGCGGCAATCTGCCGGGCGGCTTTGGGTCCGGCCCCATCCGCTGGCGTGCCTCCGGCTGCCGAGGCGGCCATCCGGGGTCTGGCCGGGGGTGGGCAGCCCCTGCCCCAATCGGTCCGGGACTTTTTTGAACCACGTTTTGGGGCCGATTTCAGACCGGTCCGGGTGCATATGGGCACTGCCGCCGGGAACCTGGCAGCCGGTTTACAGGCCAGGGCTTTTACGGTAGGGCGGGACATTTTCTTCGGCCAGGGGCAGTATAGCCCGGGAACCCAGGAGGGCACCCGGCTGCTGGCCCATGAGTTGACTCACGTGGTGCAGCAATCGGGCCGCCCTGGGAAAGTTGGGGCAGGGGTCCATACCCGGGGGCAGGTCCAAAGGGAGGTCAAGCCCCCGGAGAGCCAGCCCAGTTACCGGCTCCGCCAGCTTGCCCAAACGGCTATAGATGAACTTGACGGCGACCGGAGCAAAAAACTGCTCCTGCAAATCGTCATTTCCGCCAAGAAGCTTTCTGAAACGGCTGCCTTTGCCAGGCTGCTCAAGGCCAAGTCACACCGAGACTTCGGGGACTACTTTATTTTCCTCATTACTGAATTGGAGCAGGATTACGGTTCCAAGACAACAGTGGAAATTCTGAAATGGTTTGCCGACGAGGGGGTGGATGTGGTCCAACAACTCAAACCCTCCGGTGTGCAGGCGTTGGCTGCAGTGGCCAAGTTTAAATCACTGTTGCAGCATTACCAAGCCCTGCTCCATGCCGGGAAAATATCCGCCTCAGACCAGCAACGGATAAATGCCCTGATACAGGAGGCCCAGACAGCTCTCCGCAGTATCGAACATCCCCACGGCAAGCCGGGCGTCCAGGTAAAACGAATGGGCGGCATCGCCATCGCCGCTGGGGTGGCATGGAAGACGGCCGGGGCTTTGGCCGCTGACGATTTGACAGGAATCGGTGTGGCTGACGATATCGCCATCCCCTTTGTCATCGTGGCGGCTGCAGTTCTCTCGGGTATCGCCCTGTTCTCCGGCGGCCCCAAACCGCCTGTCTTGGATTATGGTCCCGCGTTGACCCAAATTCATGCGGCCTTGTTGGCCATGACCACGGCGATGCAGGTGGCGGAACCCCGTCCCCGGCCGATTCCGGTGCCGCCCCCGCCGTTGCCGGGGCGGCCGCCCACCGAAAAGCGGGAACCGCCTTCCAAGGAGCCGCCCCGAGAGGCTCCCGTTTCTCCCCGGAAAACTCCGACCAAGACCATTGATATCATCCCCACGCCGCCAACCCAGACCGAACCCGAGGAACGGCGCCGACGGAGGTGCCGCCGGGATCCCTGCCCGACTCCTTTGCCCATTAAGTGGCCCAGCCTGCTGCCGCTGCCGGCCGAGCGCCGGCCACTTGTCCGCACCCCCCAAGGTGATTGGAATCTGTCGCCGGATCAACGGAGCCAACCCCAAAGGGACCTCCAAAGGGAGATTGAGGAGGCTAGAAAGCGGAATGTCCCGCCGCCGCGTCCCTGTTTCCGGCATGATGCCGAACCCAACGCCCCTTACGATGCCCATCATATCCATCCGCTCTTCCTGGGCGGTGCCGAAGATGAGAAAAACCTCTGCGCCTTGCGGGCTGATTATCACCAGAAAGGGCATCCCCGATTGTATAACCAGCATGAGATGCTCAGCGACGCCGTCTGGCTCGCCTGCCGTATCTGTGAAGGGAATCTGCGCCGTCATCCCGGTGGGCAGGAATACTATATTTCCGGACGAAAGTGACCCGGGTGACTGCAAAAATTCTGTAATATTTTCAGTGGACTCCTACGAGAGATGGTTGCATGCAGATCGCCAAACAGGCTGAACCGGTGGTCAAGAAAGGAAGCACTGCTCGCCCCAGGGGATCGCTGACCGGGGCCAAGGAACCGATGGGCCCAGGTCATTGTATGTTGCTGCCTCTGGCGCCATCGGTTTGGTACGCCCCGGGCCGGCTCCAGGCCAAACTGCATCTGGGGCAGCCCGGGGACCGGTATGAGGTCGAAGCCGACCAATTGGCAGACCGGGTGATGCGGCTGCCAACCCCGGGGGTGCAAGCCAAACCGGGCTGACCCCGGGCTGCTTCCCCGTGGGGGGAGGAGAAAGTTTCCCAGCCGGCGACGGTGGCGGCGTCAATCTGCCGGGCGGCTTTGGGTCCGGCCCCATCCGGCGGCGTGCCACCCGGCACCGAGGCAGCCGTCCGGGGTCTGGCCGGGGGCGGCCAGCCGCTGCCCCAATCGGTCCGGGACTTTTTTGAACCACGTTTTGGGGCCGACTTCAGCCAGGTGCGGATACATATAAACGGCCAGGCCTCGGCAACAGCCAGGGCACTGCAGGCTCAAGCCTTTACCTTCGGGCCTAACCTGGGGTTTGCCCCGGGGTATTTCAAGCCGGAGAGTTGGGAGGGGAGAAAACTCCTGGCCCACGAGTTGGTGCATGTCATTCAACAACAGGGCGGCAAGGGCCTTATTCAGCGCGCCGCCAGCGCGGACTCCCGCCAGATCATCATTAAAACGGCCCTGGGCTTTGAAAACGAACATCATCTAATGGGAGCCTCCGGTCAAATTCCCGACCAGGGAGGGGGTATCAACCCCCGCAAGGTACTCCTGAACCAAAAAGATCACGCCGCTTCCATAGATGTTGTCTACGGGAAAAAGGGCACCACAACCTTCGTTTGCGGGGGCAGATTTAAGAAAGTCCGGTCCTTGCCCAGCGGCGATCCGGAAAACGCAGAACACCATAAAACTCCTCACAAGTTTAAATGGACGCGGATCTGCTACGGCGAGCCGGTTGACGGCGAAGCCTGTGATGGGAAGAGACACTTCGACTGCGGCGGTTTTGTCTCCTACTGCTATCATCAAGCTTTCCCCGAAATTAACTATCCAGGCAAGGTAGAGAACCTGAAGACGGCAAAATATGGCTGGGTTAAAGTCGACAAAAAGGAAATCCGCCCCGGAGATGTCGCTTTCCGCCCCGGACACGCCGGCCTGTGTATTGACCAAGACCAAGTCATCAGTGCCTTGAATAAAGAACAGGGGGTCCATAAGGAACCCACCGGTAGATACCACGAATTCGGTTATCTAGGTTGTCTGGAGGAAAAAAAGACAGAGAGCGGTTTGATCAACAGGAGCGAAACAGAATCCCGGCAACGACAAACCTCCAGCAGTCCGACTATCCCGCCGGATTGGACCAATCCTGCCATGCTGGCTTTAAAAACCGCCGACTCGAAAACCGACTCATGTTCAGCCGCCGATCTCAGCCATTGTTCGGATGAAGACCTGCTCACCGCCGTCTGTATCGGGGAAGCTGGCAGTATCAAAGACAGGGACGGCAAGCAGGGGGTCATCAATGTCGTTCTGAACCGGCTTGGTGATCCTGCTTTCCCCAGCACCATCCGGGAGGTGGTGACCCAAAAAAGTCAGTTCGCCGGGTTAGAAAAAGGCTTGAAAAGACTTCGAGATCCAGCATATGCCCAGTGCCGGGAGTTGGCCGGCAACGTCAGGAAAAATCCCAAAGATGACCCTACGCTGGGGGCCATATTCTTCGACCAGAGTTGTTCCAGACCCTGTTCTCAATATTGCACCACCTATTTGGGCGATGGCAGCACCAGAGCCCACTATTTCGGCAGGAGGGCAACCAAGGAGGAGCAGGAGGCCTGTCTAAAAACCCCAAAAAAACGCGAAGACCATTGCTGTAAAGCCCCCCGGCAAAAATTTACCGGGTAGTTTGTTAATAAATTAAGCCGGTCCATCTGGACCTATTACTGGGTAAAGGGGTGATCCACGTCCGGGTCAGTTAGGGAATAATTTCCCCACCAGCTGCTGCAAGGAATCTATCCCGCGGATCTCCTGAGGGAACAGGGGTATCAGAGCCCGCACCTGGCCGTTGAACAGCCGCCAGATAGTCTCCAGATGCTCCGCCTGCATGGCCCGGCGGTGGCGGATGAACTCAGGCAGCTCCGCCCCGTCGGGTTCCGGAATGAGGCCGTTGACGATGATGCCGCCCACCGGGATGCCGAAATCATGGAACCATTGGAGGAAACGGGTAATCACGGCGATGGGCAGGGCCTCGGGGAGGGTTACAAAGAAAAACGCCGTGAGGTTCGGGTCGGTCAGGAGCTCCCGGGCGCGCCCCAGGCGGTCCTGAAGGCTCACCAGGTAGTCCATGAGGGGGTCGGCCTCTTCTTTCTTGGTGAAGCTCAAGAGTTGCCGCAGAGATTTAGCCTCCTCCCGGCTTTTCAACATCTTATTGACCCAGAGGGAGTAAACCTTGGACATCCCCAGGAGCCGGCGGGCGTTGGCCGTGGGTGCCGTATCAAAGACATAAACGTCGAATTCGCCCCCGAACATGAGATCCAGCATGTTCTCGAACATGGCCGACTCTTCAAAGGCCGGGTTCAGGGTGGCTGCCTCCACAAACTCTTCCGCTTTCAGCTGCAGGTCGGCATACCGCAGGAACCAATTGATTTTATCCTGAATCTCCCGCCGGGATTTAGTAATGGTCTCTTTGGTATCAATCTCGTAGGCGAAGGCCTGCTCCTCCCCCGGGAGCGGCGTGATCCGGCCGTAGACGTTCAGGTCCAACAGGCCGGAGAGGGAATGTACCGGGTTGGTGGAGGCCAGGAGCGTCTTCTTGCCTTGGCGGGCCAGCCACAGGGCCGTGGCCCCGGCCATCACCGTCTTGCCGACCCCGCCTTTGCCGCCAAAAAAGAGGAACTTCAACCCGGGATGCTGCCCCAGGAAACCTGTCATACTGGTGCTGATGTCCGTCATGGTCTGCCTTTCTCTGTGATTGGAGGAGGGGCGGGGAGGGCAGGGGAGCCGCGGCCCCGGCCCTCCCCGTAATAATACTCCCTCAATCTCTTGTCATTAGCCGCACAACAGTTCAGCTACCCGGGCTATCATGGGGAGGCCGGTGACGTCTCGCTCCAGCTCGGGGATCTGGGCCAGGACCTGGCTGCCGAAGGTCTGCTGGATCTCCGCCAAGTATCTGCCCTGCATATCCAGGCGGCGTTGCAGGTACTCGGGGATGCTTTCCTGCTGGAGGCTTTCGGGCAGAACCCGGTTGACCACGTAGCCGCTGATGGGCACCTTGAAGGTGGCGAACAGTTCGGCTGCCTTCAGGGTATCCTGAATGATCATGGCCTCGGGCACCACCACAAAGAAAAAGGCCGTCCGCTCCCGGTCGGTAAGGATGCGGGAACTCTTGTGGATGCGGTCCTTAATATAGAGAAGTTCATTGAGGATGGCATCTTCGTCCAGGACGTCGCTCCGGCCCATGTGTGCGGCCACCTGATCGTATTCCCGCATCTGCTCCCGCAGGGCGGTGATTTTGTCGATCCAGGCGTCATAGACCGTGGCCATGGAGAGGTAGTAGAGGGCGTGGCCCAGGGGCACCAGATCATAGATGTAATAATCGTATTCCCCGGCCACGACGATGTCCACTACGGCGTCGAAGATGGCGCTCTCCTCCATGGCCGGTTCCGCGGCCGCGGCCTGGATGTAGGACTCGATCTCCTCGGGGAGCTCGGTCATGCCATACATCTCCCGGATCTTCTGACGGATTTCCTCCTGATAGGCCCGCACCCGCTGGTCGGCGTCAATCTCCTGGGCCCAGAGGTTCTCCATGATGGGCACCGGCCCCTGGCCGAAGATATTCTGCTGGAAGATATCGGAGAGAGACGCCTGGGGGTCCACCGAGAAGACCAGGACTTTATACCCCTGCCGGGCCAAATAGTACCCCATGGCGGCGGAAAGGGTGGTCTTGCCCAAACCCCCTTTGCCGCCGAACATCAGGTAGCGGCGTTCCGGATTGGCTTTAAGTATGTCGGCGAGAGAAATGGGGCACCTCCAGAAACTTACTAATTGCCATTAGTTAGAAAATAAAGTTCGTAGTTCATAGTTTGTAGAGGTTAGAGGGGAGTCCGTAGGGGCGGCATCCTTGCCGGCCCTACCCCCCGCATCAGAAAAATCGGTTTCTGGCCGTTTTCCGGAAGAGCTTCTCTTTTAGGCTCTCTTCTAGTGGGGCGGGCCTCCGTGCCCGCCCAAGGTAGCCAACAGCAGC